>OFMH01000444.1_pt1 | contig 30624 bp, 20 predicted proteins | sample 1541761 | NCBI WGS metagenome assembly OFMH01 (sample SAMN04209249, study PRJEB22552) | human gut metagenome | biome: gut; material: feces | host: Homo sapiens | place: USA: Oklahoma
TGTACTCCGCCTCCCGCGCGATGTCATCCATCGTCGTCTTTTCGGTACCCTTCTCGGCAAATAGCCGCTCGGCGGCCGCTAGAATAGAGCCCCGGTGAAACTCCGTCAGCGCCTGCTTCTTACTCATCACGTCATTCCAGCCTTTCCAATTCAACAATCAAACTTCTGGTTTAGGAAATGATATCATGATTTTCGTTTTATTGCAAGCAGATTTTCAAATTTTCAGTTAGAAGAAAGAAAAAATCACCGAGATAATTATATCGAACTATGCCGAAAATGCAACCCTTAATTTTTGCCTCTCCTCTGTAAAATTCTCTTGCCAAACCGGGAAAGATATGCTATACTTTTTTAGTCGACTGAATTGCAGGGTTAGTACATCGGTAGTGCATCGGCTTCCCAAGCCGAGGAGGCGGGTTCGACTCCCGTATTCCGCTCAGAGGGATACGTTGACATTAGAACTTTGTTTTTAATCAAATATTAGACAAGTTAGAGTTATAGTTATAGCCCTGTTGAGCGTGTGAAACGTTGAAAGCAGGGCATTTTTTTTGTCCCTATGCGAAGTGATTCTCGTCCCTTAGCGTTCCCATTCTCATGGTTTTGCGTTCCCATTCTCGTGGTTTTCTAAACCGATTCTCGTGGCCTTTGCGAGCCAATTTTTGTGGCATTTTGAGTCAATCTGTGAACCGATCTCAAGGGAAATCCGCACCAATCGTAGAGCCAGCGACGTTTTTTCCATGAAATTAAGATGTTGTTTGGAGAAAAAGCATTATTTTTGCAGATGAGTTTGATCTTGGGCCACCACGAGGCGCATCGTCGTCGGCGCGAGGGCCCTGGCAGATCGTCCACTCGGTATATGAGACGTAATGAATATTAATCAATCAAATTAAAGAAACGATGCGAAAGATGATCCTTTCACTTGCCCTTTTGTTGCCCATGTTGGCCATGGGGGCAGACGATGCGGTGATCCTCAACGCCTTGCGCCTTCACAAGGCTTCGGGCGAGGAGGTGACAATCCTGCTCAAAGAGCGTCCCGTCGTCACCTTTGTCAGCAACGACCTGGTCGTCACTACCCAAAGCAACGAAGTCAGCTATCCCTCGGCCGACATCATGAAGTTCACCTACGAGGCGGTGGAGTATTCGGGCGTCAACGGCCTGGCTCAGACGGGCTCTCTCATCTCCTTCCTGGGCGATGAGCTCCAAGTGGCGCACCTGACCCCGGCTACCGAGGTGGCGGTCTATACCCTGGACGGAAAGTGTGTGGCCACGGCTACGACCGACGCCAATGGTGCTGCCTCGATCTCGCTCTCGGGTCAGCCAGCAGCGGTCTATGTAGTGAAAACCTCGTCAGTAACCTTCAAAATCCGTAAGCAATGAAAAGACTCTCGCTCTCATTCTTGATCCTCTTCGCCATGGTCTGTGGGGCAATGGCGCAAAACGAGGCCATGTATGTGTATCGCAATAGCAACTTGGGCAAACTGACGTTCCTGAAGTCGGAGATCGACAGTGTGGTCTGCTCGCAGGTGGACCTGCAGGGCCAGCGCCACGAGGAGTATGTCGTCCAGGAGATCTGGACCCGCGACAGCGTCTATCGTACGCTGCTCTCGACCATCGACAGCGTGAGTTTCGCTACTGTCGTCAACACCTGTCCTGACGCCCACCATCCCCACGCCGTGGATCTCGGACTGCCGAGTGGCACGAAGTGGGCTTGCTGCAATGTCGGCGCACCCTTCCCCGAGGCTTTCGGAGGCTTCTATGCATGGGGTGAGACGTGGCAGAAGGACTCCTACAGCCGCTATACCTATGCTTACACTGAGGACTGGATCGATGAGGTGAAAATCGGCGAGGACATCGCGGGCACTTCCTATGATGTGGCCCACGTCCTCATGGGCGACGCATGGCGGATGCCGACGGTGGAAGACCAGAAGGAACTGATGGACAACTGCAGTCTGCAGGAGACGCAGCGCAGCGGCATGAACGGTGTGCTCGTCACGGGCCCCAACGGCAATCAGATCTTCTTCCCGCTCCCGGGCTACCGCAACTACGACGAGGTGGAGACCCAGGGCTACTACGGCTTCTATTGGTCGAGCATGCTCAACACCGACTACGGCTACAGAAGCTATTATCTCTACTTAGGTCGCGACTTCTGGTATTCGAGCGACAACTACTGCTCCAGCGGCTACTCCGTGCGCGGCGTGAGCAAGTAGGCGGACTTGACCAATAGCCAACAACAAAAAGAGCCCGGTGACACCATTTAGTGCCACCGGGCTTTCTATTAACAGGCTTATTGTCAACTTATGAAGTTGTCTTGCTTGAAGTGGAAGCGGAAGGCGGCCTTTCGGCCACCCCCGTCTGTTAGTCTTATCCGTTTTTCTCTTATTCGTTGCGGAAGATCAGCGAACCGTTGCTCTGGTCGATAGTGATGGCCTTGTCGCGGATCACCGTGCCTGCCAGCAGCGCCTTGGAGAGGTCGTTGAGGACGTAGTGCTGGATGGCCCGCTTCACGGGGCGTGCGCCAAACTCCGGGTCGTAGCCCTTGTCGCAGAGGTAGCTGACGGCCTCCGGCGTCCATTCCAGGTCGAAACCTTGCGGCTTCAGCATAGCCTTGACGCGGTCGAGCTGGAGGGTGACAACACCCGCGATATCTTCCTTCGTGAGCGGCTGGAACATGATCGTCTCGTCGATACGGTTGAGAAACTCCGGACGGATGGTCTTCTTGAGCATCTCCATCACCTTCGTCTTCGTCTCCTCGACCACCATGGCGCGGTTGGCGGCACTGATGTGCTCAAACTGCTGCTGGATGTACTGCGATCCGAGGTTGGAGGTCATGATGATGATGGTGTTCTTGAAGTTGACCGTGCGGCCCTTGTTGTCCGTCAGTCGTCCGTCGTCGAGCACCTGGAGCAGGATATTGAAGACGTCGGGGTGGGCCTTCTCTATCTCATCGAAGAGAACCACGGAGTAGGGCTTGCGCCTGACGGCCTCGGTCAACTGGCCACCCTCGTCGTAACCGACGTACCCCGGAGGCGCGCCGATGAGGCGGGAGACACTAAACTTCTCTTGGTATTCGCTCATATCGATACGCGTCATCATCGTCTCGTCGTCGAAGAGGTATTCGGCCAGCGCCTTCGCCAGCTCGGTCTTACCCGTACCCGTTGTGCCGAGGAAGATGAAGGAGGCTATCGGCTTCTTCGGATCTTGCAGTCCGGCGCGGCTGCGGCGCACGGCGTCGGCCACGGCCGTGATGGCCTCGTCCTGGCCAATCACCCGCTTGTGGAGCTCTTCCTCCAGGTGGAGGAGTTTGTCGCGCTCGCTCTGCATCATCCGCGTCACGGGGATTCCCGTCCAGCGGCTCACCACCTCGGCGATATCGTCGGCAGTCACCTCCTCGCGGATGAGTTTCTCGCCACCCTGCGTCTGGTCGAGCTGCTTCTGTATGGCCTTGATGTCGGCGTCTATCTGCTGCAGTTTGCCATAGCGTATCTCCGCCACGAGCTGGTAGTTGCCCTCGCGCTCGGCGCGCTCGGCGTCAAACTTCAGTTGCTCTATCTGCTGTTTGTCCTGCTGGATCTTGTTGACCAGGGCCTTCTGGGCCTCCCATTTAGCTCGGAATCCCTTCACCTTGTCCTGCAGTTCGGCTATCTCGCGCTCGATGTTGTTGAGTTTTTGCAGGTCGGGGTCCTTCTCGGTCGCTCCCGGCTGCACCTCGCGCTTCACCGACTCACGCTCGATCTCCTTCTGCTTCAACTGTCTCTCCAGTTCGTCCAGTTCCTCCGGCACGGAGTCGCGCTCCATACGGAGTTTGGCAGCAGCCTCATCCATGAGGTCGATGGCCTTGTCGGGGAGGAAACGGTCTGTGATGTAGCGTTCGGAGAGTTGCACGGCAGCGATGCAGGCGTCGTCCTGGATACGCACCTTGTGGTGGTTCTCGTAGCGCTCCTTCAGTCCACGTAGGATGGAGATGGCGTCGGTCTCGTCCGGCTCCTCGACCATGACGGTCTGGAAGCGGCGCTCCAGGGCCTTGTCCTTCTCAAAGTACTTCTGATACTCGTTGAGCGTCGTCGCACCGATGGCACGCAGTTCGCCACGTGCCAGGGCCGGCTTGAGGATGTTGGCGGCGTCCATGGCGCCCTCGCCACCACCGGCTCCCACGAGCGTGTGGATCTCGTCGATGAAGAGGATGATGTTGCCTTCGGCCTTCGTCACCTCCTTGATCACCGATTTCAGGCGCTCCTCAAACTCGCCCTTGTATTTGGCACCCGCCACGAGTGCGCCCATATCGAGGGAGTAGAGTTGCTTGTCCTTCAGGTTCTCGGGCACGTCGCCACGCACGATACGCTCGGCCAGTCCTTCGACGATAGCCGTCTTGCCCGTACCCGGCTCACCAATGAGGATCGGGTTGTTCTTCGTACGGCGGGAGAGGATCTGCAAGACGCGGCGTATCTCCTCGTCACGGCCGATCACTGGGTCGAGTTTTCCTGCCCGCGCCCGCTCCACGAGGTTGGTGGCATACTTGGAGAGGGCCTGGAAGTTTTCGTCTCCGCTTTGGCTCTCCACCTTCTGTCCTTGGCGCAGCGACTGGATGGCCTGGAGCATTTCCTTCTCCGTGCAGCCAGCGTCCTTCAGGATACGTGAGGCAGTGCTGCCCACTTGTAGCAGGGCCAGCAGCAGCGGTTCGATGCTCACGTAGTCGTCGCCGAGTTTCTGGGAAATATCGAGGGTCTTCTCCAGCACCTTGTTGCTGTCGGGAGAGAAATAGGGTTCTCCGCCCGAGACCTTCGGCAGATGCTTGATCTCGTTTTGCAGACTCAGCTCGACGGTCTGGGCGTTCACTCCCAACTTTTGGAGCACGTAGTCCGTCACGTCTTTGCCCTTGTCCATCACGCCGGCAAGGATGTGAACCGGCTCGATGGTCTGCTGTCCATTGCGCTTCGCCGTGTCCAGCGCGCTTTGGATAGCTTCTTGGGCTTTGATGGTGAATTTGTCAAATGTCATATTTGTTTCTCCTTTCTGTGCTTCCTCTCCTTCGGCAGTGGCGCCTCGGGAGATTCTTCACGTTTTTTATTATTGTTTTCTGCCGAATGATAGGCAAAACCTATACCCGATTTGTAAATATGACAATACGGCATAAATTGATGACAATTTGTCACCAGGGAAGACTATAAACAACGACAAACAATACTACGTTTGCCACTATTTACAACCACACCACCATTGCAGGAATGTTAGTGTGTGCTTTGGCTCCCGGCCTTGGGGGAGATACGCAACTGCCATATCAACGTCGGAACGTGGAACTGTATCGAACAATACGTACAACCCTGTCGCCTCATTCGGCTGAACCCGATGATGGTTCGGCCTTGCGCTTGGGACTTCTCGCTCGTCAGAAGCGGAAACCGTAGGTGAAGCGCACGCGCCATTTGCTTCTGCGCACCTGCAGCTGGTCTCGGTCGCCCACCACGGAATAGTTGTAGATCAAGGAGGCAACGGCAAACTGGTTGCGCCAGGAATAGACCGCTGCGCCACGTCCTGTCGTGATGAGGCTGGGGAAGCGGTAGTGGAGGTTGATGCGCTCTCCGTTCTCCTTGAGTCGGGAGTGGATATAGAAGTCGAAGGTGGGCAGGAGGGAGAGGTGGAAGAGCCACCGCTTGCCCGCCACGAGGTTGTAGCCGTAGCCTGCGCCAATGCCAATCTCCATCAGTTTGAGGTTGATGGGCTGCTGGTTGGCGGTCTCGTTGGCGTCGATGTCCGTGATCTGTCCGTCGAAACTGGCGCCCACCATGAAGCTGCCCGCACTCCTGCGCTGGAGGTAGCTCTGGCTGAAGGCCGCTGGAAAGGAGAAGCGCTTGCTGTTGAACGCATAGTAGAGGTTGACGTTGAGGGCCTGCTGCCTGATGGCCCCTTTCTCGATCGGCGTGACCTCGTCGTTCATTGAGGCCTTGCCGTGATAGGTCTTCGACGATAGAAACACGATGTCGAAGCCGAAGCGGTTGCTGTAGGAGTTGACGTTCAACTCATAGTCCTGGCTCTTTCCCGCCAGTTTCATGGGGTTGAGCGCCACGGCTGCTCCCAGTCCGCGATATGCCACCGCCATACTCAGCGTGCCGCGGAAGTCCGACTCCACCTCGGTGTGGTATTGGTCCTCGCCATTGCGTCCCGTGGTGCGAATCCATGCTCCCGAGAGGTTGCCCCGCAGTTTGATGGTCCAGCGTCCGGGTGGCCGCATGATATAGGCCGTGTCGTAGTTGATGCGCTGGTAGCGCTCTGCAAGGATGGCGTTGCCTGCATGCAGCAGTTGGTCATACTTCACCAGTCGCTTGCGCAGGGCGTTGTATTTTTTCTCGTCCATGCTCCCGCTGTCTCGTCGAGCCCGCAAGATACTGTCGCCCCATTGCAGCAGGCGTCCCTCGTCCGAGGCCCGTCGGATCTCCAGTCGGATACTGTCGGCATATTCCACCTTCTCCTTCCAGCTGCGCTTCTTCTTGCGGCGTTGGGATTGGGCAGAAGCATCGATGGCGATGGTTGCCACGAGGAGCAAGATTATCCAGCGGACGAAAAAGCAGACGGAAAAGCAGACGGAAAAGCGGGTGGGGTGGAGCGGTGAGATCGAGTGTGACATGGCGTGAGGATGAGGAAAGGATTTTCCCTTATTACCTATATATATGATTATGATGACGGCCTATATGTATGAATATGAGAATGGCCTATATATATGTTTATGATGACGACCTATATATATATGATTAAAATGACGGCGCACTATGAGCTGAAAGCGCAAGTCTGATGATGGTGCCAACAGATTGGACAGACGGCAAGAATCAGATTGGCTGACGTCAGGAAAAGAAAAACTGGGACTTGGCCCCGCGTCGTTGTGCGAAGCGCCAAGTCCCAGTCGTATAGAGTCGATATTAATAAGCGAAGAGAGGATAGTCCTTCATCGTAGCATTGACCTTCTCGCGAACGCGGGCGATGACCTGCTCGTTCTCGGGATCAGCCAAAACCTCGTTGATCAACTCAGCCACGAGGTGCATCATGTCCTCCTTGGCGCCACGGGTCGTCATGGCAGCGGTGCCAAGACGGAGACCTGAGGTCTGGAAGGCAGAACGCTCGTCGTAGGGCACAGCGTTCTTGTTGGCCGTGATATCGGCAGCCACGAGGGCAGCCTCAGCCACCTTACCCGTCAGCTCCGGATACTTCGGACGGAGGTCGAGCAGCATGGAGTGGTTGTCAGTACCACCGCTCACGATGTCGAAGCCGTAGCCGATGAGGTCCTCAGCCAGCACGGCGGCGTTCTTCTTCACCTGCGTAGCATACTCCTTCCAAGAAGGCAGCAGGTTCTCGCCGAAACCGACGGCCTTGGCAGCGATGACGTGCTCCAGCGGACCACCCTGGTTGCCCGGGAAGACAGCGGAGTTGAGCAGCATGGACATCTTCTTCAGATCGCCCTTCTTCGTCTTCAGACCCCACGGGTTCTCGAAGTCCTTGCCCATCATGATGATACCACCGCGCGGACCACGGAGCGTCTTGTGGGTCGTCGTGGTGACGATGTGAGCGTACTTCACCGGGTTCTTCAGCAAGCCAGCTGCGATCAGACCAGCCGGGTGAGCCATATCGACCAGCAGGATGGCACCTACTGCGTCGGCGATCTTGCGCATGCGCTCGTAGTCCCACTCACGGCTGTAGGCAGAGCCACCACCGATGATCAGCTTCGGCTTGTTCTCCAGGGCCAGCTTCTCCATCTCGTCGTAGTCCACGCGGCCCGTCTCGCGGCAGAGGTGATAGCCGATGTGGTTGTAGAGGATACCCGACGTGTTGACAGCGCTACCGTGAGAGAGGTGGCCACCCTGATCGAGGTCCAAGCCCATGAAGGTGTCGCCCGGCTTCAGGATGGCGAGCAGTACAGCCTGGTTGGCCTGTGCACCAGAGTGGGGCTGCACGTTGACAAACTCAGCGCCGAAGAGCTGCTTCACGCGGTCGATGGCGAGGTTCTCCACCTTGTCCACCACCTGGCAACCGCCGTAGTAGCGCTTGCCGGGATAACCCTCGGCATATTTGTTGGTGAGGTATGAACCCATGGCGTTCATCACCTCATCGCTCACGAAGTTCTCTGAAGCGATCAGCTCCATACCCTTCAGCTGACGCTGATGCTCTTGCTCGATCAAGTCGAAAATCTCTTGGTCTCTTCTCATACTTGTACTTTTACTTTATTAAGATATTATTATTGATGTTTCAGCCTGGATAGTCCATAGCGTCCCTCTGCGGGGGTTAGAGCTCGCAGTTGGCAGGGGGCTATGGATTGCGCAGGTTAGGTTAGATTTCTCTTGCAATGGTTAGCAAAGTTCCACCTTATCCATTTTTTGTTCTTTGTCGCAGTAGTGACATTTCAGTATTCCGTGCTCCTTGTCTATCACGTTGAAGATGGTGTCCATCGGTTCGTTGTTGGTGATACACTTCGGATTGTTGCACTTGACGATGCCCCGCAGCTCGTCGGGCGTCTCCACCTTTTTCTTCTCCACCACCTCGTAGTCCTTGATGATGTTGAGCACCACGTTGGGCGCCACTACCGAGAGTCGCGAGATCTCATCGTCAGTGAAGAACTTGTCGCTCACCTTGATGATGCCCTTCGTGCCCACCATCTTCGACGAGAGGTTGTAGCCGATCGTCACCGGGGTGGAGAGGTGCTGGAGCTGGAGAAGGTTGACGACGTCGAAGGTCTTCTCCACGGGGATATGGTCTATTACCGTGCCGTTCTTGATGGCGGCCACGAGTCTTTCTTTCTTGTTCATCGCTTGCTGGTTATTCAATGATCGTTTTGTCATTGCGAATCTCCTCGATGGAGATACCAAGGCAATGGCAGAAGATGGCCTCGCGGGCATAGAGTCCGTTCTTGGCCTGCTGGATGTAGTAGGCGTGGGGATTGGCGTCCACGTCGTAGGCAATCTCGTTCACGCGGGGTAGCGGGTGGAGGATGCGCATGTTGTCCTTGACCTTGCCGAGCATGTTCTCGTGCAGGATATAGACATTCTTCACGCGCTCATACTCCATCAGGTCGGAGAAGCGCTCCTTTTGCACGCGCGTCATGTAGAGGATGTCGGCGTCGGCGATTACGTCCTCGTCAAACTCCTCGTGCTCCTCATACTTGATGCCGTGCTTCCGGCAGTAGAGCTTATACTCTTCGGGCATGGCGAGCTCCTTGGGCGATATGAAATGGAAAGTGGGGTTGAAATGGCGCATCGCCATGAGGAGGGAGTGGACGGTGCGTCCGTAGCGGAGGTCGCCGACCAGGTAGATGTTGAGGTTCTCCAGCGTGCCCTGCGTCTGCTGGATCGTGTAGAGGTCGAGCAGGCATTGCGATGGATGCTGGTGGGCTCCGTCTCCAGCATTGACGATGGGGACGGGTGCTACTTCCGAGGCGTATTGTGCCGCGCCCTCGATATGGTGGCGCATGACGATCACGTCTGCATAGTTGGACACCATGAGAATCGTGTCCTTCAACGTTTCGCCCTTGCTGACGCTCGAAACCTTGGCGTCGGTAAAGCCGATGACGCGCGCACCCAGTCGGTTGGCAGCCGTCTCAAAGCTCAATCGGGTGCGGGTGGAAGGCTCATAAAATAGTGTTGCCACCACTTTCCCCTTCAGCAACTCACGGTTGGGGTGTGCCTCAAACTCCTTCGCCATCTCCAGGAGGTGCAAAAGCTCCTCGCGGTTCAGGGTCTGGATGTTCACAAAGTTATGTTTTTCCATTTACCGCTTCTATGTTTTATAATTCGGGTTCAAAGATACAAATTCTTTTTTGATTAGCATCGGGTAGTGAGGGAAAAAATGAGTTGGAGGATAAAAAAAACGTGTAATAATCGGTGGAGCTCACTTTTTTGCCTTTACTTCTTTGTTGACCCCCATTTTTTCATTAACTTTGCACACTATATATAAAAAGGTACTCGATTCATGAGAAGAGCAATCGTTCACTTCCTTTGGGAAGGACTGGCAATCGTTGTGGCTTTCTGCCTCATGTTTTTCATTGCCGTATGGAATGGCTGGATAGGCTATATGCCCGATATGGACACCCTTTCCAATCCGATCGATAAGTTTGCCACCCAGGTCTATTCGGCCAATGGCAAGCTCATCGGCACGTGGAATGAGGACAACGGCAACCGTGTGGCGGTCGATTACAACAGTATCAGCCCCAACCTCGTCCATGCGCTGGTCGCCACCGAGGACGAGCGTTTCTACGAGCACTCCGGCATCGACTATATCGCCCTGGGCCGTGCCATCATCAAGCGAGGCATCCTCGGCCACCACGAGGCTGGTGGCGGTTCCACCATCACGCAGCAGCTTGCCAAGCAGCTCTATTCTGAGAAGGCCCACGGCACGCTGGAGCGCATGTTGCAGAAGCCGATTGAGTGGATCATCGCCATCAAGCTAGAGCGATACTTCACCAAGGAGGAGATCATCGCCATGTACCTCAACAACTTCGACTTCCTCCACAACGCCGTCGGCATCAAGCGGGCGGCCAATATCTATTTCGACAAGGAGCCCTGGCAGCTCAACCTCGACGAGTCGGCCATCCTGGTGGGTATGTTCAAGAACCCCTCGATGTTCAATCCCGTGCGCTACCAGGATCGTTGCCGCCAGCGTCGCAATGTCGTCCTGGCGCAGATGCTCAAGTGTGGCTACATCACCTCAGAGCAGTACGGCCAGGCGAGTGCGCAGCCCTTGGAGCTCCATTTCTCCCACGAAAAGCCCATTGCTGGTGCGGGTAGCTATTTCCAGGCTTTCCTCAAGCAGTATATGATGGCCGAGTTGCCTCTGCGCGAAAACTATCCTGCCTGGCGTGAGCGCCAGTACGTGCTCGACTCCATCGCCTGGGCCACCGACCCGCTCTATGGCTGGTGCAACAAGAACCACAAGCGCAATGGCGACAACTACAACGTCAATACCGACGGCCTCCGTATCTTCACGACCATCGACACGCGCATGCAGCAGTATGCCGAGCAGGCCGTGCGCGAGCATGTGGGGCGTAGTCTCCAGACGGCTTTCAACCAGGAGAACCACTACAAGCCCAATGCGCCTTTCTCCTCCGGCATCTCTCGCCAGCAGATCAAGAATAGCATCAACCGCAGCATCCGTCAGAGCACGCGCTTCCTCCGTATGAAGGAGGCAGGAGCCTCGCCCGAGGAGATCATCCGTGCCTTCCGCACCCCAGTGGATATGACGGTCTTCACCTATCATGGTCCCGAGGAGCGCACGATGACGCCGATCGACTCCATTATCTATTATAAGAGTTTTCTGCGTTCTGCCTTCATGAGCATGGATCCCCATACGGGCGCCGTCAAGGCTTATGTCGGCGGTATCGACTACGACCACTTCAAGTATGACATGGTGATGGGAGGCCGTCGCCAGGTGGGATCCACCATCAAGCCCTTCCTCTACGCCCTGGCCATGCAGAACGGTATGACTCCTTGCACCACCCTCCGCAACGTCCAGCACTCCTACGGCGGATGGACCCCGCGCAACGGCAGCCATGCGCGCTACGGCCAGCAAGTGCCGCTGAAGTGGGCGCTGCAGCACTCCAACAACTGGATCTCGGCCAGCCTCATCACGACCCTTGGCCCGCAGCAGTTTGTGGGCATCCTCCACGACTTCGGCCTCAACAATCCCGACATCGACCGCAACGCCACCCCCGTGCTCAGTCTCGGTCCCTGCGAGCTCTCTGTCGGCGAGATGGTCTCGGCCTATACGGCCTTCGCCAATGGCGGCGTGCGCTGCGCCCCGTTGTTTGTCACGAAGATCGAGGACAGCCACGGCAATGTCATTGCCAAGTTCCAGCCCCTGATGACGGAGGTGATCAGCGAGGACAACTCCTATCGTATGATCGACATGATGCGTGCCGTCATCGATGGCGGTACGGGTAGCCGACTGAAGGGTGCCTACGGGATGAAGGGCGACATCTGTGGCAAGACGGGTACGACCAACAGCAACTCCGACGGTTGGTTTATCGCCTTCACCCCCGAACTGGTCAGTGGCGCCTGGGTGGGCGGTGAGGACCGCGACATCCACTTCGATTCCACTTCCCTCGGACAGGGAGCTGCCGCCGCCCAGCCTATCTGGGCCTACTTTATGAAGAAGGTCTATGCCGACCACCAGTTGGGCTACAGCGACAAACCGCAGTTTGCCATCCCCAAGGACTTCGACTTCTGTTCCACGTCCGAGGACACCGATGTCAACGACATCCAGGAGGTCTATTTCTGATTCGCACCTGCCCTATGGCTAATGAAATCAGAATATGCACATTGTGTATATAGAACCCATAGTGTTGCGGAATTATGGTTGTTAATAGTCACATTAATTATATAAGTTTATGAGAAATCAATTCATGAAAGTCTTTATTGTCTTGGCGTTAAGCATCCTGCAGACAACTGTTTGCTATGCCGATACTTTCAAGGGGAAGGTTGTCAATGCTGAGACTGGCGAGGTTATTGTCGGAGCAAGGGTAGAGAGCGAGATCAACCCCCAACCTGGATGGTCTATTCAGAGTACGACAGAGACCGACAGTACGGGATGCTTCTATCTGAATGGTAGTATGGAAGGACGCATCATGTTCAAGTTTAGCATGATAGGCTACAAGAATCTCCGCAAGGTGGACTATTCCTATGGCAGGGAGGTGAAAGATACGACCGACCTTGGCATCATCAAGTTGCAACCCACGGCACTCATGCTGCAGGAGGTAAAGGTGACGGCCAAGATGCCCCGCATCACTATGGTGGGCGACACGATAGTGTTCAACCCCGAAGCGTTCAAACTGACTGAAGGAGCACGCCTTGCCGAACTGATCAAGAAACTGCCGGGAGTGGAGAACCGCGACGGCAAACTCTACTGGAACGACAAGCCCATACGCCTGATGATGAACGGTCGGGATGTCTTCGGCGGCAGTCAGATCATCAGCGAGCTGCCGGCAGAAGTGGCAAGCAAACTGAAGCTCTACGACCGCAAGTCGGAGCTGGCACGCCATACTGGCAATGACGATGGTGAGGAAGACCACGTGCTTGACATACAGGTAAAGCCGGGATTTCTCGACAAGTGGTATGGAGAGGCAGAAGCACAATACCAGACAGACAAGCGGTATATGTTCAGTCTCAGGGCCAGTCGGCTGAGCGACCACGACCCACAGATGATATATGGTCAGGCAAACAACACCAACCGCTATATAGACCGCACGATGGGTCAAAGTATGGATCGCAACATCGACGGCGACGGCAAGAGTCAGTATGGATCGTACAACTACCAACACAACTGGAGACAGAGGGTGCAGGATCCTATAGCTACAACAGCTTCAACATAAGTGCCAATCTGGGCCACAGTGATGGATGGAGCACAAGCACTCAGTCAACCGAGACTTTCTTCCCTGGTAAGGAGCGCACGTTTAGCGTAGCAGACAACTACCGCTATGCCCATAAGCTCACTCCGCAGTTGCAGACAAAACTCTTTGCTTACACCGATTCGGTGAATAGCATAAACGTAGATGTGAAGGCGGCTTACGAGAAAGGCCATAGCATCAGCGAAGACCAAGGAGCATCGTATGGCTACGATCCGGAGAAGTTTGAATACCACACTATCGGCGCAGCCTTTGCCGCAAAACCTGGCGATGCTCTCTATGACCGATTGATCACCCGCAACCGCTATTATCATACAAGTGACAGTCAGACGCGCAGTCTGAATATGGACTACTCATGGGAACACTTCTTTGGCAAGAAAGGTTCGTTCACCTTGCAAGGCTACACCAAAATAAGCGGATCCGATGAAGATACCCACAACAACCGCAGCCTGGAATATCTGAGGGACAACAGAAGCGAAACGCTATGGCAGTATTACGAACGCAACAATCATGGCCTCAGCACGCAGCTCGGCGCCGAACTGGAATACTGGCTGAGTAGCAAGGTCTATCTGGACCTATCCGACAATGTGACCTATTCGCGTACTAGAGCCATTCGCGACATATATACCGACCATAGCGAAGAGAACGTGGTGGGAGGTATGCCGACGACGCCAGACCTTGCCAACACCATGGGCAACCTGATGCACCAATGGACCAATAGCTTCTCTCTGAAGTCAACCATCACCCCCGTGAAGTCTCTCATGATTATGCCTAAGTTCAACTGGAACGTATATCGTGAGAAGGCAGACTACCATTACGGACAGCTCGACACCACTGCCGTGCGCACAAGCTATGGCTACGAACCGTCGCTATTTCTGAAATGGAAGATGAGCCGTGTGCGCAATATGGATTTCTCTTTTTCCTATCATACTACGGTGCCCGACCTGGTGAGCACGCTCGCTTATCGCAACACCATCAATCCGCTGTCTATTTCCGTGGGTAATCCCTTCCTTGGCAAATCACACAGTCATACGACCAAATATAGCTACCATCGCATGTGGCTGCGCAAGCAGATCGTGCTCGGACTGACTGCGTCATATACAAAGGAAATCAATCCGATTGCCACGCTCTATCGTTATAATTCCGCAACAGGCGTCTATGAGTCGAAGCCAATGAACGTGAAAGGAGGCGACTCCTGGAAATTCGGAGTCAACTACGACCAAGGTATTGGCGCATATTTCCGGTTGATGAACAAACTGTCGGTGCAGGCATCACAGTCGTACGGTTTCCTGACGATGGTGGACAACAACGACCCTAATACTGTTCCAGCCTTGAATCATCAGAAAACGGTTGGTATAGACGAAGACTTTGATTTGTCGTATGAGACAAACACGCTGCAGCTGTCTTTGTACGACCGTCTGCAATGGAACCGCTACCGCTATGATGACGCATCATACAACATGCATCCTTTATATAATAGATTAGGTGTGACAGCTATGCTGAAGCTCGAACCTTTCCAAGTCGTAGCGGAGGTTGCCGATCATTTCCGTTCCGATTATGCCACGTCGGAAATGAACGGCCACAAGATCATTTCATCGTTGAGTGTTGATTACAGTTTCTGCAAGAACAAATGCCGCCTGTCGCTGTATATTGATGATATCTTCAACAAAGACATCTATTATGATAGCAAATATACGGCATTCCAGCGTTACGAATCAGCCGAAAACTATATCCACCACTATGCCAATCTTACCTTCACGTATAGATTCGACGCCAAGGCAGATAAAAAGAAACGCAGATAAAAAGAAAAAGGTAGGGATAGGAAAACCATCCCTACCTTTGGACCAGGAGAATTACTTTCTGACTATCTTCCGCAGTCTTCTTGCTTTGTCTCCTTACTCTATATACTTCGTCTCCTTCGGCATGCAGATCCAAAGGAGAATATACACCAGTACGCCACAGAAGGCCGTGCAGGTCGTCAGGACGACATAGACGATGCGTAGGATCGCCACGTCCCATCCGAAATACTCGGCTATACCGCCACAGACGCCCGCCAGCCATTTGTCGGTCGTCGATCTTGTGAGTCTTTTCTTATACTCCATAGGGCTTCAATATTTACAGTTTTTGCCAAATTTCGTCGAGACCCTTCCTTTTCTTTCCTGGGTTCGGACAGTCCTCGGCGATGTGTCCCAGCGGAATGATCGCCACGGCCTCGAATCCCTCTATGGGAAACAGGCGCTTCACGGCCTCCACATCGTAGTTGCACACCCAGCAGGTGCCCAGTCCACGGTCGGCGGCAGCCAAGGCCAGATGCTCCACGGCTATTCCGAGGTCGATGTCGCCATGCGACTTGCCGTCGTCGGGACGCACCCATGCGTTGGCCGTGTCCTTCATGCAGAGCACATAGATCGGCGCGGAGGCAAACCAAGGACGGTCGTAGCACTGGCGTATCTTCTCCTTGGCCTCGTCGGAGGCGAGAAGAAGAAACTTCCAAGGCTGTCGGTTGCAGGCCGACGGAGCCAGTTGCACACACGTCATGATCGCGTCGAGGTCGGCCTGCGAGACCGCCTCGTTGGTGAATTTGCGCACAGAGAAGCGCGCGGTTGCCAATTCTTTGAAGTTCATAGGCTTCGTTTTTTTATGTTATTTTGGACTTGGTTAGTAGTTGCCCTCATCCACAATCGGGTAGAGCTCGATAAACTCCCCGTTGTGTCGCTTTCCGTCGTTGATGATCTCCGCCACCTTTTGGCCGATCACGTCGGGCTGGTGCGATCCCGGTCCGTCGTAGTGGCCGTTGAGATCGGTGGAGGTGGCTCCCGGGTGGATGGTAAACGCCTCCACGGGCACGTGGAAGTGGTCAAACTCCCATCCCATCGTGGCGATCATCGTGTTCTGTCCCGCCTTGCTGGCCACGTAGGCCATCGGGTGCCAGTAGGGGCTAAACGTGCTTGGCACGGTGATGTTGCAGATTCTGCCCTGGTTTTTCTCCAGCAGCGGCAGCAGCAACTTCGTCAGATAGAATGTGCCGATATAGTTGACCTGCACCGTGTCGATCACGTCCTGCAGCGACTGCTCGTAGCTCCTGACCGACATGTCGCCCGGAATGCCCGCGTTGTTGACCAGCAGCGAGAGCTCCGGATACTTCTCCGCTATCTCGCGGGCCGAGACCTCGATCTCGCCGTTGTCCGCAAGGTTCACATACTGCCATCCCGCCACGTCGGCACCCTCGGCGCGGAGGGCCTCTATGGCCTTCAGTGCTCGGTCTTCACAGCGTGCGCCGACCACTACCTGCCATCCCGATTTTCCCAGATGGCGTGCTATCTCATATCCGATGCCCTTGTTGGCACCTGTCACCAAAACTTGTTTCTTCATTTTTTCGCTCTTTTATTATAGGTCAATATAATAGTTGTGTTCCTTCCATGTGTGGGTTCCGCCTTCCACCCATGTGTGTTGTGCTTTACCCATGTGGCGTCCCCCGTGCCTATTCCTCTCCCAGCCAGTCATCGACGAGCTTTCGCGCGATGCTCAGCTTCTCGGGCAGCGGCGGCAGGTTGTCTCTGCCAAACCAGCTTCCGCGCTCCAGTTCGGACCGTTGCAGATGGATCTCGCCTCCCGCATAGTCGGCGTGGAATCCCACCATCAGTCCGCAGGGGAAGGGCCAAGGCTGCGACCCGAAATAGCGGAGGTTGGTGATGTCGAGTTGCGTCTCCTCCATCACCTCGCGCCTCACGGCCTCTTCGAGCGTCTCCCCCGTCTCGACAAATCCCGCCACCAGTCCATAGATGCGGTTGTTGACGAAGTTTTTCGCATGGACGAGCAGCACCTCCTCGCCCCGGTGTACGAGCACGATGACGGCCGTGGCCAGTTGCGGCCAGAACTCCTTGCCACAATGCGTACACTTCTTCGAAATGATGGTGTCCATCCTTGTGGGCGCACCACACACCCCGCAGTATTGCGTGTTTTGGTCCCAGTAGAGCAGTTCGCGACATTTTCCCGCCTTCAGATAGAGTTCTGTCGGCAGATGATAGAACGACTTGCGCAGTGGGCATGTCTCGTAGCGATCATCCTCGGCGATGGGATAGTCGATGCTGGCCGCCCTCACCTCCGTCCCGTCCTCCATCGGTGCTATCTCCATCACGTGCGTCCAGGGCTTCAGTTCGATGGGAGGATTCTCAGCCATGGGGATGGTACGACTGCCGTCCGCGTTCTTCTCCAGCATGACGGCATCCTTGACGAATATGAACCAATATTTCATGATGTGCGTGATCTCGTTGTTCTTTCCGAAGACTTCTCTTTATAACTTCTTTCCGAATACTTTCCTTATTCCTTCTTTCCGAAGAGCAGCTCGTAGTCCCTTGCCGCTGCCGGCTTCACCCATTCCTCCGGCACGAAGCGCCAGTTGTTGTTCGGTTGCGGGTCGAGCGTCCCCATCCGCTTGTTCTCCTCCATGAGGTAGTGGCGCTGGTCGCGTTCGCTCTCCCAGAGGATGCGGCTCTGCAGCGAGTCGTGTGGAATGCCCGCCCCCTTCGTGAGCAGTTCTCCGCCTCCGTTGCCTCGGTAGCTGTTGATTGCCACGCGATACCAGGCGTTCGGGTCAAACGGTCTTCCGTCGCTCATCTGGAGGATGCGCACCTTTTGTCCGTTGGGCTTCGTCACGTCCACCTCGTAGTCGATGCCGGCCGCCGAGTCGAAGTTGAAGAGGAAGTTTTTGAATCCCAGTCGCTGCGCGTCGTCGCTCGTGTCGTCGAAGAGCAGCAGATGGTCCTCGGGCTTCTCCATCGTGTTCACCCATTGGTCGTAGCTCATCTCCAGATGGCGGCGTATCTCGTCGCCCGTCATCCGCATCACGTAGAGCTGGTTCTCATACTTATAGAGGTTGAACATATCCGCCACCGTCACCTCTCCCGCCTTGATCGAGGCGCTCAGCGACAGGGGCGCGTTGAAGGCGATGTCCGCCTTTGTGATCTGCAGTTCGAGGTTGAGAATGAGGTCGTTGAAGGCCGATGACCCAAAATAGCTGTCGCGCGTGGAGATCTCGTGCTTGAACGTGCCCAGCGGCTGCTCCGCCCAGGCCTTCACGCTGTCGATGGCCGCTGCGAAATGGTCCATATATCCCGCGTCGGGCTCCAGGTCGGCCACATCCACGATGCTTCCCTCCTTCTTGGCCACGCGCCATTGTCCGTCCCTCTCCACGAGTTGGATTGTGGCCAAGGCCACCTTGCGCGCATTGTTGGCCGGGTCCAGGCAGACCACCTCCTGACCCTCGCCGTTCTCCACCACCGACTGGTGCGGCCTGTGGTCGTGTCCGAAGAGCACGACGTCAAATCCCGCCACCTCCTCGGCCACCCTTCGCGAGGCGTCCTCCGTATAGTCCTCCGTCACGATGCCGCCGTCCCATCCCGAGTGGAAGAGGCCGACGATCACGTCCGGATGCTCCCGATCCTTCACCTCCTGGATGGTTCTCCGTGCCGTGGCCACCATGTCGTCGAAGCGCAGTCCGCTCCACAGATTCTCCTTCAGCCAACTGGGGATGGCTGGCGTGATCATGCCGATGATCGCCACCTTCACCTTGCCGTCCTTGCACAACACGCGATAGGGCAGGGTGTAGGGCTTTCCCGTCCGCGTGTCGATGACGTTGGCTCCCAGGACCGGCGCGTGGCTCTCCCTGATCCATTTGTCATAGACCCCGTGGCCCGTCTCCACGTCGTGGTTGCCCAGCGTCTGGGCGTCATACTGTAGGTAGTTCGTACATTGTGCCGCGATGTTGGTCTGTCCCGTCGCCACATAGTTGTAATAGTAGCAGATGGGCTGGCCCTGCAGGATGTCGCCATTGTCGAGCAGAAACACGTTCTCTGCCCCATACTGCGCCCTCATCCGGTCAACGTAGGTTTTTACGCGGGCCAGCGAACCCGGCAGGTCGCGGCGGTTGATAAAGTCGTAGGGAAAGAAACAACCGTGCACGTCGGAAGTCTCTATAATCTGTATGGTCGTCGTGTCGTTGTTTTCCATTCCGTAAACATTGTCTCCGTAGGCGTGGAGTGAAAGTGCTGCAAGAAGCGACAAAAATAGTTTCTTCATTTTTTTGAGTTGATGTTATGATATGAGGAGGGGTGGGGGATAGGCGTCCGTCAGTCTGCTGCCGTCGTCCAAGTCGTGGTCCGCGCCTGCTGCCTTTTCCTTACCTCGTCCTGCGCCACCATCGCCCCATAGAGATAGGCCTCGCCAAACGTCTTCCATATCATTGCGTAGAAGACCAGCGCGAGACAGAAGGTCAGCGTTGCCGTGGTCAGCACCCAGTAGCCCATGCCCAGCACCCTGGGGTCGCCCTCCGCTGCCAGCGTGTAGTCGAAGTAGCCTTCTATGAGCAGGATGATGGCCGGGATCATCAGCAGCGTGAAGACCACCAGGCCGATGATGCCCGATAGGAGGGCGTAGGTGAGGTAGCTCCCCAGATGGCGAAGCACGCGCTTGGCCGCCCTGCCACACTTCGGCATGGGTGCGACCAACTGCAGGATGGTCCGCTTGAAAACAACCAGTGCGGCCAGCGCCAGCAGCAGGGCCAGCGCCGTCCCGATCCATTGTCCGCAGAGCGCCGTCGTGATGCTCAGCGACCATCCCAGCGATGAGGCTACCAGCGGTTTCCATGTCCGGCGGAGCGTCGTCAGCTGTTGGCCGGTGAAGAGCCGGTAGCCCTCGGCGATGCAGCGAGCCACGCTGCGATCTTTTGTCAGTGCTTCTCTATCCATTGCTTTTCTTAGAAAATCATCCTGCCTTAAACATTCCTGTCCTGGAACAATCCTGTTCTGGAACAATTTTGTCTTGGAACATTCCGTCCTAAAACATTCCTGTCTTAGAATATTCTGCGCCGAAACTCTCCTAAGACCAGGGCCGTGGCGATCGCCACATTGAGCGACTCGGCTGTCGTCCTGCCTTGGGGGAAATTGGGGATGAGCAGCGGTCGTGTGGCCCGTCGCCTCACTTCCTCCGTCACCCCGTTGCCCTCGTTGCCCATCACGATCACGCCGTGTGGCTTGAGCGTCGTCTCGTAGATGTTCTCGCCGTCGAGCTGCGTCGTATAGACGGGGCAGTCCTTGTCGAGCGCGTCGATCAGCGGCACGAGCGGCGCATAGTGGATGGCCACGCGCGCGATGCTTCCCATCGTAGCCTGGATGACCTTCGGATTCCAGCAGTCGGCCGTGTCGGGCGAGCACCAGATGGCGCCCACGCCAAACCAGTCGGCCACGCGGATGATGGTGCCCAGGTTGCCCGGGTCCTGCACGCCGTCGAGCACGAGGGTCAGTTCGCTGGGGTCGATCCCGGCCCCATCCCGAGGCCCTGTGGGTATCTCGAAGACGCCCACCACCCCCTGCGGATGCTGCAGTTGCGAGATGCGCCTGACGTCCTCCATCTCGTCGTAGATGGCCACCGGCCGGAAGCCAGCAGCCTGGAGGTCGCCCACCACTTTCGGCCCTTCGGCCATGAACCAGCCCGTCGTCTTGCGCCCCTTGCGCGTCGATAGCGATCGGATGATTTTTACTTGGTTATTGGTTATCACAGTGCAAATATAGTAAAAAATGCGCCAATGATTCCCGATGGCTCTGTTTTTTTTGCTAACTTTGCGCAAAATAATGAATTTTATGAATTGGAAGAACCGACATACGCCCCTGTTATTGTTGCTGATCACGCTGGTAGCCACGGCCCTGACGGGTTGCTCCACGTCCAAGTTCGTGCCCGAAGACCGCTACCTCCTCGACGCCGTCCAGGTGCGCACCGACAGCAAGGAGCTCGACGCCGCCCAGTTTGGCCAGTACGTCCGCCAAAAGGGCAACTCCCATTGGTTCTCCCTCTTCAAGATTCCCCTGGGCACCTACTCCCTGGCGGGCCGCGACTCCACGAAGTGGCTCAACCGCACGCTGCGCCATATCGGCGAGGAGCCCGTCGTCTATGACTCCCTGGAGGCCGCCCGGTCCTGCGCCGACCTGCGTCTGGCCATGCAGAACATGGGCTACATGAACAGTTACGTCGATTTCGAGACCCAGGTCCGTGGCCGCAAGCTCAAGGCCATCTATACCCTCCATCCCGACGATCCCTACCGCATCAGTTCCTTCCGCTACGACATCCCCGACTCCGCCGTGGCCCAGGTCCTTGCCCCCGTCTTTGGCACGGGCGATCAGCAGGTGGGCGAGGTCTTCACCGTTTCCTCCCTCGACAACCTCCGCAAGCGCATCGCCACCGTCCTCAACGACTCCGGCTTCTACCGTTTCCACAAAGACTTCGTCACCTATACCGCCGACTCCCTCCAGGGCACGCAGGGCGTCAACCTCGTCTGCCGCATCCTGCCCTACCGCGAGAACAGCAGCGCGCCCCCCATGCCCCATCCCCGCTATCGCGTGCGTTCCATCCACTACCGATCCAGCGACGGCTACGACCTGCCCCTGCGCCGCAGCGTGCTGGCCGAAAACACGGTGGTCAAGGCCGGCGAGTGGTTTAGCGCCTCCGACCTGCAGCGCACCTACAACAACTTCGCGCGGCTCGGCGCCGTCCGCTACACCAACATCACCTTTCGCGAGGACACCCTCCACAACCTCGACACCGACATCCGCCTCTCCATGCGCAAGCCCAACACCATCGCCTTCCAGCCCGAGGGCACCAATACGGCTGGCGACTTCGGAGCAGCCGCCACGCTGACTTATCAGAACCGCAACCTCTTCCGCGGCAGCGAACTCCTCAGCATCGAGCTCCGTGGCGCCTTCGAGGCCATCAAGGGACTGGAGGGCTACGAGCGCGGCGACTACGAGGAGTATGGCGTCGAGGCCCGTTTCCAGATGCCTCGCCTGATGACCCCCTTCCTCTCGCGCAAGGGCCGTCGCGGCAGCACGGCCTCGACCGAGCTCTCCGTGGCCTGGAATCTCCAGAACCGCCCCGAGTTCCATCGCCGCGTCTTCTCCGCCGGCCTCAAGTATCGGTGGCCGACGCGCGACGGCAGGGTGCAGTACAAGCTCGACGTCCTCGACCTCAGCTACGTCTATATGCCCTGGATCAGCGCCACCTTCAAGCACGACTACCTCGACAGCGTCTCCAACCGCAACGCCATCCTGCGCTACAACTACGAGGACCTCTTCATCATGAAGGCGGGCTTCGGCCTCACCTACAACGCCGGCGACCGCGTCATCCGTGCGAGCGTCGAGACGGCGGGCAACCTGCTGAGCGGCTTCTCCCAGATCTTCCGCTTCAAGCAGAACAGCCACGGCCAGCGCCAGCTCTTCAATATCGCCTACGCCCAGTATGCCAAGTTCGACTTCGAATACACGCGCCTGCTGCGTTTCAGCGCCCACAACACGCTGGCCCTCCACGGCCTCCTGGGTGTGGCGTGGCCCTATGGCAACAGCACCGTGCTGCCCTTCGAGAAGCGCTACTTCTCTGGTGGTGCCAACTCCGTGCGCGGCTGGAGCGTCCGCGAGCTCGGTCCCGGCAAGTATCGTGGCCGCGACGGCCGCATCGACTTCATCAATCAGACCGGCGACATGCGCCTCGACCTCAACCTCGAGTATCGCACCCACTTGCTCTGGAAGTTCGACGGTGCCGCCTTTGTCGATGCGGGCAACATCTGGACGCTCCGATCCTATCCCGAGCAGCCCGGCGGCCAGTTTCTGCTCGACACCTTCTTCAAGCAGATCGCCGTCTCCTACGGCCTCGGCCTGCGCCTCAACTTCGGCTATTTCATCCTCCGCCTCGACGGTGCCATGAAGGCGATCAATCCTGCCTACGACGACCACAAGGACCATTATCCCATCTTCCATCCCCGCTGGGGCCGCGACTTCGCCTTCCATTTCGCCGTCGGTATGCCGTTCTGACGCCTGCGCCCCTCCTCTCGTGGGGGCACTCCTGGCGATAGAAAGGCCGATTGATTGAATAAATCGTAAAAAAAACGGTATGTTGCGGGCCTTTTCAAATTTTATTTGTATTTTTGCCCCCAGTTTAGGATAGACCACACACGATCGACTACTGCAATGGCAGACATGAGAGACACCTGGGCACATGGATGAGGCTCGGGCGTTTTGCTTTTGGCTCCTACCGCGAGGTAGCCGATAATGATTAGGATAACATTATCTATTATACTTTAAGGTTCAGGATATGTCGAATTTAAGATTTCAGGTCGTAGAGGAGGCGTTCAAGAAGCGCCCCTTAGAGGTGGAAGTTCCCAAGGAGCGTCCGTCCGAGTATTTTGGCAAGTATGTGTTCACCCGCGCTAAGATGTACAAATACCTGCCCGCCGCCATCTACACCCAGCTCACCGACGTCATCGACAACGGCACGCCCCTCGACCGCTCCATAGCCAATGCCGTGGCCTCCGGCATGAAGCAGTGGGCCATGGAGATGGGCGTCACCCACTACACCCACTGGTTCCAGCCCCTGACCGGCGGCACCGCCGAGAAGCACGACGCCTTTGTGGAGCACGACGGCAAGGGCGGCATGATCGAAGACTTCTCGGGCAAGTTGCTCGTCCAGCAGGAGCCCGACGCCAGTTCTTTCCCCAGCGGCGGCATCCGCAACACCTTCGAGGCCCGCGGCTATTCCGCCTGGGACCCCACCTCCCCCGTCTTCATCATCGACGACACCCTCTGCATCCCCACCATCTTCATCTCCTATACGGGCGAGGCCCTCGACTACAAGGCTCCCTTGCTCCGCACGCTCCACGCCCTCAGCGTGGCCGCCACCGACGTCTGCCACTATTTCGACCCGAAGGTGAGCAAGGTGAAGACCAATCTCGGTTGGGAGCAGGAGTACTTCCTCGTCGATGCCGACCTCTATAGCGCCCGCCCCGACCTGATGCTGACGGGCCGCACCCTCATGGGCCACGAGTCGGCCAAGAACCAGCAGATGGACGACCACTATTTCGGCACCATCCCCGACCGCGTGCAGAGCTTCATGAAGGATCTGGAGGTGCAGGCTCTCGAACTCGCCATCCCCTGCAAGACCCGCCACAACGAGGTGGCCCCCAATCAGTTTGAGTTTGCCCCCATCTTCGAGGACTGCAACCTCGCCGTCGACCACAACATGCTCCTGATGTCGCTGATGAAGAAGGTGGCGCGCAAGCACGGCTTCATCGTCCTGCTCCACGAGAAGCCCTTCGCCGGCATCAACGGCAGCGGCAAACACTGCAACTGGAGTCTCTCCACCGACACCGGCGTGCTGCTCCACGCCCCCGGCAAGACTCCCGAGTCCACGCTCCGCTTCGTCACCTTCATCGTCGAGACCCTGATGGGCGTCTATCGCCACAACGGCCTGCTCAAGGCCTCCATCATGAGCGCCACCAACGCCCACCGCCTCGGCGCCAACGAGGCCCCTCCCGCCATCATCTCCTCCTTCCTCGGCAAGCAGCTCTCCGAGCTCCTCGACCACATCGAGCAGAGCGACAGCGAGGACGACTTCATCATGGCCGGCAAGCAGGGCCTGAAGATGGACATCCCCGAGATTCCCGAACTGATGATTGACAACACCGACCGCAACCGCACCTCTCCCTTCGCCTTCACCGGCAACCGCTTCGAGTTTCGCGCCGTGGGATCCGAGGCCAACTGCGCCTCGGCGATGATCGCCCTCAATAGTGCCGTGGCCGAGGCCCTGACCGACTTCAAGGCGCGCGTCGATGCCCTCATCGCCCAGGGCGAGGACCGCATGAAGGCCATCGTCAGCGTCCTGCGCGAGGACATCACGGCCTGCAAGCCCATCCGCTTCGATGGCAACGGCTATAGCGAGGAGTGGGTCGAGGAGGCCCGCCGCCGTGGCCTCGACTGCGAGACGAGCTGCCCCGTCATCTTCGACAACTACCTCAGCGAGTCCTCCGTCCGCATGTTCACCAGCCTCGGCGTCATGACGCGCAAGGAACTGGAGGCCCGCAACGAGGTGAAGTGGGAGACCTACACGAAGAAGATTCAGATCGAGGCCCGCGTCATGGGCGACCTCACCATGAACCACATCATCCCCGTGGCCACCCACTACCAGAGCATGCTGCTCAAGAACGTGCAGAGCATGCGCGCCGTCTTCCCTGCCGAGAAGGCCGAGAAGCTCAGTTCGCGCAACATGAAGATCATCGAGGACATCGCCGAGCGCACCCAGGCCATCGAGCAGGGCGTGGAGGAGCTGGTCAACGCCCGCAAGGTGGCCAACCGCATCGCCGACGAGCGCGAGAAGGCCGTCGCCTACCACGACACGGTGGTGCCGAAGATGGAGGCCATCCGCTACCACATCGACAAACTGGAGCTCTGCGTCAGCGACGAGCTCTGGACGCAGCCGAAGTATCGCGAGCTCCTCTTCATCCGGTAACGCCCGCGCACAACTCTATTTTTCCGTCTCTTTTCCCAGGCCTGGCAGGACCCCGCGGCGTGCCCCATCACGCTTCGTGAGCCCTCCAGGCCATTTTTCGTTTTGGCACGCTATTTGCAATGACACAGTTAAAACGAATCTTAAAAACTCATATCACAATAATGGAAAAGAAAGGTAATATTGGAGTAACGACGGAGAACATCTTCCCCGTCATCAAGCAGTTTCTGTATTCCGACCACGAGATATTCCTTCGCGAGATGGTCAGCAATGCCGTGGACGCCACGCAGAAGATGAAGACCCTCGCCTCGGCAGGCGACTTCTCCGGCGACCTGGGCGACCTCTCCGTCCGCGTCACCCTCGATGAGCAGGCTGGCACGCTCACCATCTCCGACCGCGGTATCGGCATGACGGCCGAGGAGATCGACAAGTACATCAACCAGATCGCCTTCTCCGGCGTCACCGACTTCCTCGACAAGTACAAGGACAAGGCCGAGGCCATCATCGGCCATTTCGGTCTCGGATTCTACTCCGCCTTCATGGTGAGCAAGAAGGTCGAGATCGTCACCAAGAGCTGGCGCGAGGGCAGCCAGGCCGTGCGCTGGACCTGCGACGGCAGCCCCGAATATACCATCGACGAGGTAGAGAAGGTCGACCGCGGTTCCGACATCATCCTCCACATCGACGACGACAGCAAGGACTATCTCCAGAAATCGACCATCGAGCAGCTGCTCACGAAGTACTGCAAGTTTATGGCCGTGCCCGTGGTCTTCGGCAAGAAGACGGAGTGGAAGGACGGCAAGCAGGTCGATACCGACGAGGACAACGTCATCAACAGCGTCGAGCCCCTCTGGCCGAAGTCGCCGTCGTCGCTCAAGGATGAGGACTACAAGAAGTTCTACCACACCCTCTTCCCCATGAACGACGATCCCCTGTTCTGGATCCACCTCAACGTCGATTACCCCTTCACGCTCACCGGCATCCTCTACTTCCCGCGCATCAAGTCCAACATCGAGCTCCAGCGCAACAAGATCCAGCTCTACTGCAACCAGGTCTTCGTCACCGACCACGTCGAGGGCATCGTCCCCGAGTTCCTGACGCTGCTCCACGGCGTCATCGACTCTCCCGACATCCCGCTCAACGTCAGCCGCAGCTACCTCCAGAGCGACGCCAACGTCAAGAAGATCTCGACCTATATCACCAAGAAGGTCGCCGACCGCCTGAGCAGCATCTTCAAGGAGAACCGCAAGGAGTATGAGGAGAAGTGGGACGACCTCAAGCTCTTCATCAACTACGGCATGCTCTCCGAGCGCGACGCCTTCTACGACCGCGCCAAGGACTTTGCGCTGATGAAGGACACCGAGGGCAAATACTTCACCTTCGACGAGTATCGCACGCTCATCAAGGACAACCAGACCGACAAGGACGGCAACCTCATCTATCTCTACGCCGTCAACAAGGAGGAGCAATACACCTACATCGAGGCCGCCAAGGCCAAGGGCTACAGCGTCCTGCTCTGCGACGGCGAACTCGACGTGCCGACCGTCTCCCTGCTCGAGCAGAAGCTGGAGAAGAGCCACTTCGTGCGTGTCGATTCCGACACCGTCGATCGCCTCATCGCCAAGGACGAGGTCCACGAACTGACACTCTCCCAGGACGAGCGTGACAATTTGTCAGAGGCCTTCCGCTCCCAGATGCCCCGTCTCGACAAGACCGAGTTTGGCGTCGAGGTCCAGGCCCTTGGCGAGACGGCCCAGCCGACCGTGATCACGCAGAACGAGTGGATGCGCCGCATGAAGGACATGAGCCGCTTCCAGCAGGGCATGGGCTTCTACGGCCAGATGCCGGACAGCTACATGCTCGTGCTCAACGCCGACCACCCGCTCATCAAGCAGATCCTCGCCGACGAGACCGCTGCCACGGCCGAGACCATGAAGCCCGTCCTCAGCGAGATCAAGGGCCAGGAGGCCCGCCTCGCCGCCCTGCGCCAGGCCCAGAAGGACAAGAAGCCCGAGGAGATCTCCCAGGCCGACAAGGACGACCTCTCCCAGACGGAGAAGGCCCTGGAGGACCAGCGCGGCAAGAAGCGCCAGATCGTCGCCGACTATGCCAAGGACAACACCCTGATCCATCAGTTGGTCGATCTCGCCCTTCTCCAGAACGGCATGCTCAAGGGCGCCGCGCTCAACGACTTCGTCAAGCGCTCCGTCGAGGTGCTGAAGTAAAGTAGGATTCCTTCCGCCGCCACACCCCGCGGCCCATCAGGCTGGTGGGGGAAAGGTCATGGTCGCCTTTCCCCCATCAGCCTCTTTTTTTTCAGCCTCGGCGTTTAGTATTCGTCGCCATACCAGCCGTCCAGGTCGTGCTCTCCGTAGTCGTCGTGGTCGTAGCTGTCCTGGTCGTAGTCGTCGTGGTCGCAGTCCTCGCAGTCGTGGTCATAGTCTTCGTGGATGTATTTGTTGTAGATGACATCGTCGAGGTCGTGGTCGCCGTGGTCCAAGGCTTCGTCCTCACGCCAACTGTCCTCATGGTCGTAGTCCTCACGCCAATTGTCCTCATGGTCGTAGTCCTCATGATCCCCATGATGCTCGTGCGCGTGGTCGTGATGCTCGTGTGCGGAATGATGGCCCGATCCGCCCAGTCTCTTTTTCAGAAAGTGCGCTATCACGCCCGTGTATATAAAATCGAGTAGTCCCATATTCTTTTTGGCTATTGATACTACCGAGCAAGAACTTTTGTTGTTTTCCCGTTCTCGTCTCGCATGATATAAATCTGCCCTGGTGTCATAGCTTTTACTTTGCGTCCCTCAATAGTGTAAATAGCTTTTGCACCATTTGGCGTTACAAATATTCCTTCTACACCTGTGCCTTGATTCATCTTGGCGGAAGATATGCCTCCCGATGCTTCATAGCTGAGCCAAATCATATCTCGCTTGACATCTATCTGCACCTGAATTGGCCACGGATTAGCCAGCCCACTGTTGTAGATTGTGTAAGCATCCCATTGGTTTTCCCCATCGAAGCGTACAAGACCTATATCAGATACTGCCATCCATAGGGCATCATGCTTGTCTATTGCAATATCCACGATGCAGTTGCCGCCTATGTTGGAGTTATATTGGTTATAGATTTTCCAATTCGTGCCATCGTAGCAAACCAATCCACCACCATAATCTTTACCCATTACAGGCGTTCCATTCCTACTATATCTACTATTCATCCATACTCTGTTATGCGAATCAACAGCGATACAGTCAACATAATTATATGGAATAGGGGAATTTATCGTATCATGACACACCCAATTATGCCCATCAAAAGAGCACACTCCAAGGTCCGCGATTCCAACCCATAGCCTGTCGCTCTTATCAAAAGCGAGGGATGTTATCATGTCGCCTGGCATTGGCGAATTTGAAGAGTTGTATTGAGACCATTGTACGCCGTCGTATTTATATAAGCCATTTGATGCTCCAACCCATAAATGGTTTTTACTATCGAATTCCAGTTGTTTTAACTGCCCTGTTTGAAATGGCGTGTTATCTCGTTTGAAAACAGTTGTATCGGCATTTTCTATAACAGCCAGTATGGTATCGCTATTATTGGGTGCAACCCACAAACGTCCTCGCTTATCGTATGCAGCTGCGTTAATAGCAGGGTAATAGTCCTTTGCATTAGGAAACAGGTGTTTCCATTCCCCTTTCTCTGTGTATTGGGCAAGATAATCATTGGATGCAAAGCACACGTTGCCTTTCTCGTCGACTGTGGAAACCTCGTGCATCAGGTTCTGCGTCAATATATTCTTCTCCAGTTCTGTCTGTTCAAACGTGCCGTCATAGAATCTGAGCAATCCATGAAATCGTGTTGCTACCCATACATCGTTACCATCGGGTGCAATGTCGCATATCCAGTCGTTGCTGTAGTTTGAAGGAAGCGGGTAAGAGGAGAATTGTTTTCCGTCATATTTGACAAGTACGTTCCAATTTCCCATCCATAAATTACGATTCGTGTCGAAAGCTAATCCTTGAACATTGTTACTTGACAGTTGTCCGCCTGAAGTGTTGTACGAAGTGAAAGATGTGCCGTCATACTTGATTAACCCTCTGTTAGTTGCCAACCATTTGTTGTCTTTATCGTCGATTATTATATTGTTAACTTCACTTGCGCCACAGTTTAGAAGCGTGGTATTTCCATTGGAGGAAAGGAAACCAAACGTAAAGCCACCAAACCACAGTGTACCGTTTTTATCAAGAACAAGAGATTTGATAGCAGGATAGAAATGTATGTCTGCTTTGGGGTCGGGAGTGTAAACCGTATAGTAATTATCTTTCAAGATATAGATATCGTGTATTGCTCCAATATACACCTTATCTAATGCATCATCAAAGGCGAAACAGCTTTGAAGTGCAAAAGGGAACTGCCAATTCTGAAATGAGTTTTCATCATAAATGCTCATGCCTGTGTATTGGCCACCTATCCACCACTTGCCATTGTGGTGAGCCAGTCCAACGATATTGTTGTCTGCCAATCCATTTGTTCTATCAAGGAATTGGCATCGACCAGTGTTTTTGTCGTAAATAGCCAGACCGCCATCCGTTCCCAGATAAAGTTTGTCGCCATCTACAACAATGTTTCTGACCCATGCCTTTGAAAGATAATTCTTCCAATCGTTCACCTGTGCGTGACATACAGAAGCAGAAATCTGTATGCAGAGCAACATAAGGAAAATGACCATCTTTTTCATACGGAAATTATTGTCGTCCAACATTGCTTTACGAAGGTCTATTCTGTTCATCGTTTCTCTATGTTTTTATTCCAATATGCAAATATAAGACTTTTTTTTGAAAAAGTGGATGGATTTCGTAAAAAAGAGAAATTATTGCTCGTAACCCAACTTGCAGCTTTTAGTTCACACGGTATACCGAACTCTTAAAGTTTGTC
>OFMH01000456.1_pt1 | contig 29924 bp, 28 predicted proteins | sample 1541761 | NCBI WGS metagenome assembly OFMH01 (sample SAMN04209249, study PRJEB22552) | human gut metagenome | biome: gut; material: feces | host: Homo sapiens | place: USA: Oklahoma
TTCGGGTGCTAGACGTAACATGATCTCTCCAAAAGTGACTACTTTTTGTTTCATAATCAACGAACCTCCCTAAGTTTTTCTACGGCTTGTCTTGTCAAAGCTTCCACTTTGTCAAAATCACCGCTCTTAATTATATCACCCTTAACCATCCAGCTGCCACCAATGGCTAAGATACGGTCGTATTCTAAGTAGTCTTTCATATTGTTCGCGTTAATTCCACCTGTTGGAATGAATTTCATTTGTGTATATGGAGCTGCGATGGATTTGATCATTTTCAATCCACCGGCTGCTTCAGCAGGGAAGAATTTTACTACATCCAAACCTAATCGGTAACATTTTTGTACATCACTAGGTGTACATGTTCCTGGAGTAACAGGTACATTCTTTTCGATACAGTGTTTTACTACATCTTCATCAAAGCCTGGACTGATAATAAATTGAGCCCCAGCTTCTAATGCTTCATCCACTTGTTCAACAGTCAATACAGTTCCAGCTCCTACTAACATTTCGGGAAATTCTTTACGCATGATGGCAATCGATTCTTTGGCAGCAGCTGTTCTAAATGTTACTTCAGCACATGGAAGACCACCAGCACATAAAGCTTGTGCCAATGGTTTTGCGTCTTTTGCGTCTTCTAATACAACGACTGGTAAAATACCAATCTTTGAAATTTTTTCTAATACTTTATTCATTGATTAACCTCTCTTATAAACATTCTTTCATGACTTCGTAAGTACCTTTATCTTCAATTTCAGTTAAAGTTTGAACAACAGCTTTTTCAAAGCCTTCGATTTGAGTTAAATCTTGTCCCCAGAATGAAGTGTTTGTACATACGGCATGAACTAAATCTTTTACAGAATCATCTTTGTGGTTATAGTAGAATTCTAGAATGTCACGATCATCACTGATTGTGTAAGTATTTCCTGCAGGACGTTTTGCCACTAAACCTGCATCTGTAAGTTCATATCCTCTATAGAATTGAATGTAGAACGCAAAACTTGTCGTAATACATTTTGGAAGCGCATGGTGTTCGTCGATATATCCTAAGAAACTAGGCATAACACGTGCTTTCCATTTTGAAGTGGAATTTAATGAAATGCTCATTAATTCGTGATCAACAAATGGGTTGTTGAAACGATCGGATACGGCTTTCGCAAAGTTTAATAAGTCGTTTTTATCTAAAGTAAGAGTTGGGATGACTTCATCATACAACATTTTGTTCATAAAGCCTTTGATGACTTCATCATGCATACAATCACGAACGATGTTTTGACCTGCTAAATAAGCACCTAGTACAAATCCAGTGTGAGCACCATTTAAGATACGTACTTTTCTCTTTTTGTATGGTGACATGTCCGGAGTTACGAATACTGTGTCGATTAGGCCTGCTTTTTTAAATGGTAATACATCATTTAATTTTTCATCGCCTTCAATGACCCATAAACCGAATACTTCACCAACATCTGTTAATGGATCTGCATAGTGATTTTCTTCTTCTAGACGAGCTACTTCTTGTGGATCGCGGATACGACCTGGGACAATACGGTCTACTAATGAACCGCAGAATGTGCATTCTTCATTTACATATTTTTTGAATCCTTCTTCAAGATTCCATTGTTCAATATATTGGTTCACGCACTTTAATAATTCTTTACCATTGTTGTCAATCAACTCACAAGCTAGCATTAAGATGCCTGGCTTGTTGTTTTTGTAGCGGTGGTATAAAACTTGCGTTAATTTACCAGGAAAACTTGCGGCTGGTTTATCTTCAAATTGACATGAAGGATCGTAGTGGATACCAGCTTCTGTTGTGTTTGAAACGATGATTTCTAGATCGTCACTTGCGGCAACTTTCATCATTTCGTTAAATCCTTCTTCTTGGTAAGGATTTAAACAACGACTGACACTTGAAATGATTCGTTTATCATCAACTTTTTCTCCATTCACACTACCTCTTAAGTGCAATGTGTATAATCCATCTTGTTCATTGATCATTTCGGCAAGACCTGGTGCAATCGGTTGCACTAAGCAGCATTTACCATTCCAATCTGCTTTTTCGTTTGCCAAATCAAACCAATAATCTACGAATGCTCTTAAGAAGTTTCCTTCACCAAATTGAAGGACTTTTTCTTTGGCATCCTTTAATAGATAACCATCATACCCTACGTTTTCTAGGGTTTTGTAACTTAATTTTTCCATGTTATTGTTCCTTTCCCGTTATAGAGTAACGCCTTGTTTAAATATAGCCATGTCATGGAAGCCGGCCTCTTCACTTTTTACTTTTTTACCACTCGCAACACTTAATACATATTCAAATAAGTCATTGGATAAAGTATCTAGGCTAACGCCTTCAACCAATTCACCACAGTTAAAATCAATCCAGTTTTTCTTATTTGAATACAATCTAGAGTTACTTGAAATCTTAACTGTAGGTACTGGACTGGCAAATGGAGTACCTCTTCCTGTTGTGAATAATACGATGTGAGCTCCACTTGCAGCTAAAGCTGTTGCGGCAACTAAATCGTTTCCTGGAGCACTTAATAGATTTAAACCTTTGTTCTTAACACATTGTCCATATTGTAGAACACCGACGACTGGGGCTTTACCAGACTTTTGTGTACAACCTAAAGATTTATCTTCCAAAGTTGAAATTCCACCCTTTTTGTTTCCTGGAGAAGGGTTTTCATAAATCGTTTGATTATGCGATTTAAAGTATTCTTTAAAGTTATTGATCAGATCCACGGTTTCATTGAATAACTCTTCATTTTCACAACGATCCATTAAGATGGTTTCAGCACCAAACATTTCTGGCACTTCCGTTAAGATTGTTGTTCCACCTTTAGAAATCAATAAATCAGAAAAGCCTCCTACTGTAGGGTTGGCACTGATTCCGGATAGTCCATCCGAACCACCACACTTCATACCAATAATCAATTCGCTCGCATCAATTTCTTCTCTTTTGTCTTGGCTTACAACATCAGCTAAATCAGCGATGATGTCTAGAGAATCTTGAATTTCATCTTCATGTTCTTGGGCAACTAAGAACTTAACGCGATCTGTATCATAATCATTTAAATAGTTCTTTAAAACATCAATATTTGAGTTTTCACAACCCAATCCTAGAACTAATACACCACCTGCATTTGGGTGCTGAATCAAATCTGCAAGAATTTGACGTGTATTTTCTTGGTCATCACCCATTTGAGAACATCCATATGGATGTGTAAACGTACAAATAGCTTCTACGTTACCCTTTACATATTTCTGGGCTTGTCTTTCGATAGACGTAGCAACATTGTTCATGCAGCCAACGGTAGGGATGATCCAAATTTCATTACGAACACCAACTTTACCGTTCTTTCTGCGATAACCCATGAATGTTCGTTTTTCACTAGGTTCTAGTTCTTGCACATTACGATGATAAGAATAAGTTAATAAATCATTTAAGCCAGTTTTCATGTTGTGTGTATGAATCCAGCTTCCTTGCTTGATATCTTCCTTTGCGATACCAATAGGATATCCATATTTAATAATAGGTTGATCTTTTTTAATATCTTTCAACGCAAATTTATGTCCTTGGGCAATATCTTCAATAAGTGTAACCTCTTGTCCATCGACATTACATACCGTCCCTTTTTCTAAAGGACATAGTGCAACAGCTACCAAGTCATCCGAATGAATTTTTATATACTTTTGCACCATTTCTACCTCCTGTCTATAATTTAAATGTTTGATGTAAGTACTTACACAGAATAACCCTGTTTTTTGAATAAATCAATAGGAAAATATAAAAAACTTACAAATATATATGTTTCATAACTTTTTTTTGGTAAAATAGAGAAGAAGATATATAAATCCTTTATTTATAGCGTTGGAAACGATTCCAAAAGATGCTTGACTTATGAAATGTGAGTGATTACAATAATAAACGTGATGTAAGTACTTACAGTTCTCAGCGCGTTGGAATAGGGTTGAGGAGTGAAACAAAGATGAATATTTATGACATTGCCAAATTATCAGGTGTATCTATTGCGACTGTATCGCGAGTAATCAATAACAGTCCTAAAGTCTCAGAAAAGACAAAAAAGAAAGTCTGGGACGTTATGAATGAGTATGATTACACACCTAATGTATTTGCCAGAGGCTTAGGTTTAAATTCGGTTAAAACGGTTGGACTCGTTTGTCCGGATGTATCCGATCGTTATATGGCAAGCGCCATTGCGTATTTAGAAAAGAATTTACGCAAATATGGATATGACTCAATTTTGATGTGTAGTGGCTTTGATTATGAAGGAAAAGTAGAAGCTGTAAAAATATTATTGGATCGAAGAATCGATGCGATGATATTAGTTGGTTCACATTATGCAGGGGATTGCGGACAGAATGATATTCAATACCTTAAAGATGCTGCCCAAAAAGTTCCGGTGGTACTTATGAATGGTTATGTTCGTGTACCGGGAGTATATTGTGTTTTAACAGATAATTATAAAGCGGTTTATGATACTGTATGCAATCTAATCGAAGTTGGAAGGAAGAAAATTGTGTTTTTGTATGATGCCAATTCGTACAGCACAACAAAAAAATTAGAGGGATATCAAGATGCACTGATTGATAATGGTTTAAAGGTGCAGGAAGAATACAAGGTGTTTATGCCAAATAACGTATTGAAGGCAAGAGATTTACTGGCAAAGAAAAGATTGGATTTTGATGCCGTCATTGCCAGCGATGATGCGATGGCTGTTGGTGCACTTAAATATGTGCATCAAATCAATAAGTCGATTCCTGAAGATGTCAATGTCGTTGGATTCAACAACTCAGAACTATGTGTTTGTTGCAATCCGGAAATGAGTTCTATTGATTCACAAGAAGAAGAATTAAGTGAAATTGCGGTTGATTCGCTTATTAAAGTTCTTGCAGGAAAATCAGTTCGACAAAAAATGGAGATTCCATGTAAATTTATTAAGCGTAATACAACACAGTTCTAAACATTAGGAGGATTACTGTGAAGTTGATTAAAAAAGTACTTGGAGCGCTTATGTGTCTTGTGTTTATGCTAAGTGCAACAGGTTGTTCTTCAGTTACGAATGGAAAGCGTATCGTTCGTGTTGCGACAATGCAGTCGGAAACGCATCCTGAGTATCTGGGATTATTAAAATTTAAAGAATATGTAGAAAAAGAATTAGGGGATAAATATGAAGTACAAATTTTCCCTAACGAAATTTTAGGTGCTGCCCAAAAAGCTATCGAGTTAACGCAAACAGGAGCTATTGATTTTACAATTGTTGGTACGGCAAACCTAGAAACATTTGCGAGTGTATACGAAATTTTCTCTATGCCATACTTATTTACTTCAGAAGATGCATATCATGAGGTTATGAATGACACGGACTATATGAATAAAATTTTCTCAAGTACAGATGAACAAGGTTTTAGAGCTTTAACTTGGTATAATGCTGGAACGCGTAACTTCTATGCGAAAAAAGAAATTGATTCACCAGAAGATATGAAAGGATTAAAAATCCGTGTTCAACAAAGTCCTGCAAGTGTTGCGATGTGTCAGGCATTTGGTGCTGCAGCCAGTCCAATGAGTTTTGGTGAAGTATATACGGCTATTCAACAAGGTGTCATTGATGGTGCTGAAAATAACGAATTAGCATTAACATCAAATAAGCATGGTGAAGTTGCGAAATATTTCTCTTACAACAAGCATCAGATGATTCCGGATTTGTTGATTGGAAACTTGAGTTTCTTGAATGGTTTGTCTAAAGAAGAAAGAAAAGTATTCTATAAGGCGGCTGAATTATCAAATGAAGAAGAATGTAAACAATGGGATGTGCAAGTTAAAGAAGCTAAGAAGGTAGCACAAGAACAAATGGGCGTTAAATTTATTGATGTCGATGTTTTAGCTTTCCAAAAGAAGGTAAAGGGTGTTCAAGAATCTATCTTAAAGGATAATGCACAGGCAAAACCTATTTATGATCATATTCAAAAAGTAAACAAAAAATACGAAGGCAAGGATGGTGAATAATATGGAGAAATTAAGAAACACAATCAACACTATTCTTGGATGGGCATGTGTATTTGTATTTGCCGTAATGGTAGTCGTAGGTACATACCAAATCGTAGTTCGTTACTTCTTTAATAATCCAAGTACAGTATCTGAAGAATTATTGACTTACAGTTTTACATGGATGGCCTTGCTTTCAACAGCTTTAGTATTTGGTAAAAGAGACCACATGCGTATGGGGTTCTTGGCTGATAAAGTAACAGGACAAAAAAAGAAAGTATTGGAAATCGGTATTGAATTATTAATTATTTTATTCGCCCTTGTCGTTATGGTGTATGGTGGAATTTCTATCATGAAACTAACGATGACTCAAATCACAGCGTCATTAGGCGTAAGTATGGGATTGATCTATACAATCATTCCTTTATCAGGCATTCTAATTGTCATTTATGGCATTATGAATATTATTGATTTGGCGAAAGGAAAGGGTGAATAAGCATGAGTTTATCAGTTTTATCAGGATTAATTATTTTAGTATTGTTAGTGATTATGCTTATTGCAGGTGTTCCCATTGCCGTAGCATTAGGAATTAGTAGTGTTTGTGCAATCTTACCAGTTATGGATCTAAATGTAGCCGTAGTTACAGGTGCACAAAGAATTTTCTCAGGAATCAGTGTATTTAGTTTGTTGGCCATTCCATTCTTTATTCTTGCAGGAAATATTATGAATAAAGGTGGTATTGCGATTCGTTTGATCAACTTAGCTAAAATTGTTACTGGAAGAACACCAGGTGGTTTAGCCCAGACAAATATTTTGGCAAATGCTTTATTTGGAGCTATTTCAGGCTCAGGTACAGCCGCAGCTAGTGCCATGGGATCTATCATTGGTCCAATTGAAAAAGATGAGGGGTATGATCCTAACTTCTCTGCTGCAGCCAATATTGCCACAGCCCCAACAGGATTATTGATTCCACCATCAAATGTAATGATCACATTCTCATTGGTGTCTGGTGGTACAAGTGTTGCTGCCTTATTTATGGCTGGATATATTCCAGGTGCATTGTGGGCATTGGCTTGTATGCTTGTTGTATATATCTACGCAAAGAAAGCTGGATACAGAAGTCAGACGAAATTAACTGGAAAAGAAAAATTTAATGCATTTATTCAAGCTTTACCATGCTTATTATTAATCATTATTGTCATTGGGGGTATCATTGCCGGCGTCTTTACAGCCACTGAAGGTAGTGTTGTTGCCGTTGTATACTCATTATTACTTTCTATTTATGGATACAAATCAATGAAATGGAAAGATTTACCAGAAATCTTTAGAGCAAGTGCGGAAATGACAGGTATCATTATTTTCTTGATTGGTGTTTCTAGTATCATGTCTTGGGTTATGGCTTTCACAAACATTCCTACAATGGTTTCAAATGGATTATTATCAATTTCAAGCAATAAATATGTCATCCTATTAATGATCAACATTATCTTGTTAGTGGTTGGTACATTCATGGATATGACGCCAGCCACATTGATCTTTACGCCAATCTTCTTGCCAGTATGTACTGCATTAGGTATGAATACAATTCACTTTGGTATTATGTTGATCTTCAACTTGTGTATTGGAACAATTACTCCTCCAGTAGGAACGACATTGTTTGTTGGTGTTAAAGTTGGAGGCGTTAAGATTGAAACTGTATTTAAACACTTGTTACCATATTTCTTCGCTATTATTGTTGTGTTGATGTTAGTTACATATATACCACAATTAAGTCTATGGTTACCTGGTTTAATGGGATATGTAAGTTAGAAGGAAGGAATTTTTAAATGAAACAATTTATGGATAAAGACTTCTTGTTGACCAATGAAGTCGCTAAGGAATTATTTTTTGATGTTGCTAATACGATGCCAATTGTAGATTATCATTGTCATATTGATCCAAAAGAAATTGCTGAAGATCGTAAATTTGAGAATATCACGCAAGTATGGCTTGGTGGAGACCACTATAAATGGCGTCAAATGCGTTCAAACGGAGTGGACGAATACTATATTACTGGAGATGCACCCGATCGTGAAAAATTCCAGAAGTGGGCAGAAACGCTTGAAAAAGCTATTGGAAATCCACTTTTCCACTGGTCTCACTTGGAACTTCAAAGATACTTTGGGTACCATGGTGTTTTAAATAGTAAAACAGCCGAAGAAGTATGGAATTTGTGCAATGAAAAATTACAACAAGATGATATGAGTGTGCGTAACTTAATTAAAAACTCAAATGTTAAATTATTATGTACTACAGATGATCCGATTGATGATTTACATTGGCATAAAGTGATTAAAGCGGATGAAACATTTGATGTAAAGGTACTTCCTGCTTGGCGTCCAGACAAAGCTATGCGTATCAATAAACCAGAATTTGCCGATTATATGAGCCAATTGGCAACTGTTTCTGATGTTGAAATTCATACTTTCGAAGATATGAAAAAAGCCATCATCAAACGTATGGAATACTTTAATGAATTAGGATGTCTAGTAAGTGATCACGGATTGGATTATGTAATGTATGCCCCAGCAAGTGCAGAAGAAATTGAAAAAATCTTTGAAAAAGGATTGAATCATGAAGCTGTTACAACATTAGAATGTGATCAATATAAGACGGCATTCTTACTGTTCATCGCAAAAGAATACAAACGCTTAGGTTGGGTAATGCAGTTGCACTATGGATGTAAACGTGACAACAACACAACTATGTATAATAAGTTAGGACCAGATACGGGTTATGATTGTATTTCAAACTTTGCACCTGCAGACCAACTTACAAATATGTTGGATGCGATCAATGAAAATGGTGGATTGCCAAAAACAATTCTTTACAGTTTAAATCCTGGAGATGATGAATTGATCGGTACAGTACTTGGATGTTTCCAAAATAGTGATGCGATTGGAAAGATTCAACAAGGATCTGCATGGTGGTTCAACGACAATAAAACAGGTATGGAAAAACAAATGACGTCTTTGGCAAATCTAGGATTATTAGGTAATTTCTTAGGTATGTTGACAGATTCAAGAAGCTTCTTGTCATATTCAAGACATGAATATTTCCGCCGTATCATGTGTAACTTAATTGGTACATGGGTTGAAAATGGAGAGTATCCTTATGATAAAGAAAACTTAACTGAAATCGTTAAGGGTATCTCTTACAACAATGCCGTTCGTTATTTTGGATTTGATTTATAATAGTTAGTGAAGAAGAGAACTTTGATTCAAGGTTCTCTTTTTTAGTGTCATAATTTAAAAAAATGACACTTTTTCGATTGAAGCAAAGTCAAAATGAGTCAAGTTTGACTCAAAATGGGGTTAAAAAACATAAAAAGGTGTCAAAATTTAAAATTTTGAACCAAAACATGCTTAAAAAGAAGTGAAATGATTCAATATTTGAAATTATGGTATTTTTTTGATTTTGAGCATGCCAAAAAATTGTGTAATTTAAACTCATCTTCATATTTCCCCTAGAAAAATGTAAAAGATGTTGGAAATTTGAACCAACATCTTTTTGGGTTCTACCTGTTTTCATTGATATATTCATTTACGCTTTGTTTGACAATATTGAAGTTGACTTCACCATACTGTAGTAGGGCATTATGGAAGTCTGCATTGTCAAATTTAGATCTTAATCTAGATTTGGCTGTACTCTTTAAATTCACGATTTGAAGATATCCATAATAGTAAGATAAGAATACAGTTGGATTATCTGCCAATTGATTGTAAATACTTTCTAATCCTTCTGAACCAAACATATCGCCATATTCATTCTTGAAATCATTGAGTGACATACCATCATAATGAATGCTGATATCCATTAAGACAATGTATAGATTGGTAAGAATGTTATTCAAATTATAGGCTTCTAATAAATCTTTATTATTATCTAAATAATGTAAAGACACGCTTTCCATATAAGTAGCCCATCCTTCTGACATACCTAGATTGTTGTAGAAGAATTGGATTGGGTATTTTAAATGTTCCTTATTGTATTGGGCTTGATACATATGTCCGGCAATACCTTCATGAGCTAATGTTTGATAAAGTGTTAAACTTGATGGATCATCGCCATAATCACGTTTGTTGTATCGCATTTGATAGTTTTGTGAATAATCCAAGGCGGGTGTAATAAAGTAGGCAACAATTCCGCTGACAGATTGATCTTCTGGTAGCGCCTTTAAATCATATTTCATGGTTTTTACTTTTGGGAAATCCTTTTTATAGTTTTTTTGAAGGCTTTCTAGAATTTGATTTACATCTGTAAAATCCGTTGAAACTGAATCGAGTTCATACGCAATCATTGGATTGGCTTTATATAGCTTCTGAAATTTAGTGATAGCTGAATTGATTGCGGATTGCGTATTCTCTTTAATTGTGGAAATAGAATCGGTAGAACTTGTCGCATTTTCAACTAATACTTTATAATATTTCTTACCATTCTTATAGTTCGACAACCCTTGTAGAGGTTGTACGTTATATTGAAGAGAGGTTAATGTATCTAACATATCCTGATAACTAGGAAAGAAACTTGTGTCCATGGCATCTTTGACTTGTGCTTTATAAGATGTTGTTTTTTCTTCATCTAGATTTAAAGCGTCAATCGCATTATATAATGCACTTGTGATTGAACTATCCGCTTTATTATTGATCACATCTTGAATATCTTGTGTAACAGAATCATAGTCAAACTGTAAAGTATTTTTATCTGCCTGTTTTTTTGTATATTCTAAAACATCATTTGTGTAGCGAGGTACATCGTTGATGAGTGTAATCAAATCTTGAATGTCTTTTTCATTTCGTAAAATGTATTCAGAGAAAACAGAAATCAAACTTTGGTGAAGTCCACTCATTGTACTCCAACAATTATTCAAATATTGAAATTTCTTGTTCTCTGCTTTTAAACTCAATTCATTCTCATACTTTAATTCATCATAGATGGTTTGTTGCGTTTTGTCTAAAGTACTGCGATTGAATTTATTTAACTCTTTTTGATCTTCTTTGATTTCATCTGTATTGTCCGTATAAAATTCACCAAGACTTATCTCTACTTTGTTGACATCAATACCATAGTCTTCTGGATGTTCAAAGAATTGGTGCATCGTTGTATAGTCGTTTTCAGCATATTCAACTACCAATTGGTTTGTGTATTTTGTGAAGTCCTTGTTTTCTTTAGCTGCAAACGTATTATCTTGCATTGTAGTTGAACTACATGCAGTGAGTGATAATACGGTAAAGCTAATAAATAGTTTTTTGAATGTATTTTTCATTAGAATCTCCCAAATTTCAAAAAAATGGACTGATTATTCATCAGCCCATGTAATTTTCTTATTCTTAACACCTGCAATAGATGCCAACGCTAAAAGGTCATATCCCTTTTCAACAATATATGCATGTCCTTTTTGGAAAGCTTTTTCGATAACCATGCCAACACCAACGATTTCAGCTTGTGCCTGCGCAATTAAGTTTTCCGTTCCCTTGAATGCTTCACCATTTGCCAAGAAGTCATCAATGAACAATACTTTGTCGCCTTTTTTTAAGTATTCTTTTTCAATACAAATTGGATATGTCTTATTCTTTGTGAAAGAGAAGACTTCCGCAAAAGCAGGATCGATCATTGTGCTTGGTTGTGTTTTCTTGATGAAAATCAATGGCACATTCAAACGAATGGCTGTCGCATAGGCTGGGGCAATACCGCTAGATTCAATGGTTACTACTTTTGTGATGCCTTTGTTTTTAAAGTGTTCATAAAATTCATTTCCCATTTCATCTACTAAAGAACAGTCGATTTGATGATTTAAAAAAGCATCAACCTTTAATACCTCATCATTAATAAAATGTCCTCTAGTCTCGATTGCGTTTTTCAGTGCTTTCATTTTGCTTTCCTTCCTCTTTTCGCTTTATTTGTACAATAGTTTGTCCGATACGATGATTCTTTACTTCCTTAACATATACATCCATTAAGTCTAGACTGACTTTAAAATGTGAACCTTCATCAGGAATTTGTCCATAATGATTTAGAATGTATCCACCAAACGTGTCACAATCCTCGTCTTCTAATGAAATGCCTAAAGCTTTTTCGACATCTTCAATGTCAGCTTGACCATAGATTCTAAATTGATCTGCATCAATTTGTTGGATTGGATCTGGCTCTTCAATATCATCATCTTCTTGGATTTCACCAAGAAGGGTTTCAATAATATCGTGTAAAGTCACGATACCGGTCATTCCTCCGTATTCATCCAGTAAAACCGCAAAGTATACTTTTTTAATTTTCATTTCCTTCAATAAAACATCGGCCTTCATATTTTGTGAAATAAAGAAAGGCTGATCCATTGCTTTATTGATGACGTTATCTTGTTCAATCGAATCTAAACGGAAATAATCACGTGTATCTAGAATACCTACGACATCATCATTATCTTCATCACATACAGGATATAATGTGTGACGATTTTCTAGAATGGTCTTTTTCCATGTTTCTTTATCGTCATTTAGATATAGACAAACAACTTCACTTCGATGTGTGCAAATTTCTTCAACGGGTGTATCATCGAACTCAAATAGGTTTTCGATAAACTCTTTTTGACTTGGTTCAACACCGCCACTGTTGATAACTTCATAAATATCTTCTTCGGAATAATCTTCCTGTTCTTTTTCCACTTCAAAACGCAAGAAAAAAGTAAATGGTGTACATAAGGATTGAATACCTTTCGCAATGGACATAAATGGTTTTTCAAACTGATCTAAATGTGCATTTGCGAATTTTCTTGGTAATAGATCACTCAATAAAATATATACATATACCAATAGAAGTACGACTATATAAAGTAATGGAGTATGGATCATGGGCTGTAAATAGATTACACTCATCACAATGCCAAATATTTCCATGCATAGAGATAACCATTTTAATGTAGCTTGATATTTATAAGACTCATCTTCGATTTCTTTGTTTGTAGAAACGATGCTGCTTGTCATTGAAAACAAGATGTTTAGAATAAATGTAAATAAAATTAAGATGGGAAGGTTCATATTAACCCTCCTAAACTATACTGTAACGGGACTGAATCATCCGGATTCATGAAACTATCACTCCTTCATTAATACCCATTATCATACACAATTTAAAGGCTTTTTTCAATGTGATAAAGAAAACAACCAGAATAAATCCGGCTGTTTTATTGTTGTATGTATTTATCGGCATTATTCATTAAATATTGAATGATGGATTGTCGTGTCACAATTCCAATGAAAATCTGGCGATCATCAACTACGGGTACGAAGTTTTGTTTCAAAGATTGAGCGAACAATTGATCGACTGGAACATCGATTTGAACTGGTGGGGTAAAGTCTCCACGAATTAGTTCACGAATCTCCATTTGTTCTAGATCTTCTTTATGAATTGAAGGATGGTCTAATAAGTACCAAAGAAAATCCCCCTCTGTAATGGTTCCTACATAAACCCCTTCCTTATTAATAATGGGCATCGCCGTATATTTGTGCTTGCGCATGAGGGCAAGTCCATCTTCAACACTGATATTATCGTATAAATATTTAACACTATTTTTAGTCTTCAGAAAAAAGAATACATTTTCCTGCATTGTCTATCACCTCGACGTAATAATATCATAATATTTATCATATAAAAATCATACAATTATGGGAAATTGTGCAGAAGTATGATAGAATTTCTGTAAAAGTGGAGGCAAGAAAATGGAACAATATAAAAAAGAGTTTATTGATTTCATGTTGGAATCTAAAGTATTAAAATTTGGTGATTTTACACTAAAATCAGGACGTAAATCCCCATTCTTTATGAATGCTGGTGGATATGTTACAGGTAATCAGTTAAAAAGATTAGGTGAATATTACGCAAAGGCGATCGTCAATCAATATGGTAAAGACTTCGATGTATTATTCGGACCTGCATATAAGGGAATTCCATTGGCTGTTGCGACGACAATCGCATTAGATAATTTATATGGAATGGAAGTTCGTTATTGTTCAGATCGTAAAGAAGAAAAAGATCATGGAGCTGACAAGGGAAGTTTCTTAGGAACAAAACTACAAGATGGTGATCGTGTCGTTATGATTGAAGATGTTACGACATCTGGAAAATCAATGGAAGAAACAGTACCAAAGGTTCGTGGTGCAGCAAATGTTGAAATCGTTGGATTGATGGTTTCTTTAAATCGTAATGAAAAGGGAAAAGGTGAAAAGACTGCATTAACGGAAGTTAGTGAATTATATGGTTTCCCAACAGCTGCAATCGTGTCAATGCCAGAAGTAATTGAATATTTAGGTGATAAATTAGATCCTGAATTAAAATCAAGAATTGATGCATATTATGAAGAATATGGAGCTAAGGAATAGAGTCGAAAGATTCTATTCTTTTTGTTTACTTTGCGCATTGCGGTATATTATGTACTAAATTACTTTGCGCACTGCGGTATGCATGTCTGTAAATGCTTTATATAAAGCAAATTTATATATTCTGATTTTTCGCTTTAAAATGTATTATTTTGCGTTACATTTAACCCATTCTGAATTAAAATATAAGTAGATAGTGCAGTATATAAAAGCGAGGTGATGGTGTATAAAATATGCTGTACCATTACTTACAAAAAGTTTAAAAATTTGGTAAAATGTCTACAACAACGAGTCTTCTTACAGGATATAATTCCAGTTGTAGAAGGCTCGATTTTTGTATATTAGGAGGTATCTTATGATAATTACAATTACACGTGAATTTGGAAGTGGCGGAAGAACCATTGCCAAAAAATTAGCTGATAAATTAGGCTATGCTTATTATGATTATGAAATTGTGCAACAAATTGCTCAAGAAAGTGGTTTTGCAAAAGAGTATATTGAAGAAAATGGGGAAGATGCATCAAGCACAAGTACATTTGGTTTTATTTGGAATAATTATGGATATAACTTATCGGATGAACTCTATGTTGCGCAAAGAAATGTAATTTGTGAGTTAGCTGATAAAGGCAACTGTGTTATTGTAGGAAGATGTTCAGACTATATTCTTCGTGATCGTAAAGACGTATTAAATGTATTTATTCATGCAGACTTTGAATATCGCAAGAATCGTGTTGTTTCGGTTTATGGACAAAATGAATTTGCGCCAGACAAACGTATCAAAGATAAGGATAAACGTCGTATTGCTTACTATAAATATTACACAGATCGTAAATGGGCCGATGCCAAAAACTATCAATTGTGTTTAGACAGTGGTGTTTTGGGCATTGATAAATGTGTAGAATTAATTGAAAAAGCCATGTAATTTTACTTTGACAAATTAAAAAAATAAAAATATAATCACTTCGTAACGAGTAGCGGAAACAGCGTAAATCCAGTTTTCTGCTACTCTTTTATATTTTATAAAGTGTGTTGCTTAAAAGCGTAAGTCCAACTTATGTAGGCAATGCACTTTTTTGTGTTTTAAGGAGGAAAAGAATGGAAGAAAACAACAAAATGAAAAATGAGCCAGTCAATAAGTTGATGCTTCAAATGGGTGTGCCCATGATTTTATCTATGGCCTTGCAAGCAGTCTATAACATAGTCGACAGTGCCTTTGTAGGAAATATGAAAGAAGGAAGTGAAGCCGCATTAAATGCACTTACCTTAGTTTTCCCTATCCAGATGTTGATGGTGGCCTTGGCTATTGGTACAGGTGTTGGAGTCAATGCCTTACTCGCAAGAACTTTGGGGCAGAGAAATCGTGAAAAAGCTTCTAAAGTAGCCGGAAATGGTTTGTTTCTAGCTACAGTTATTTATATTATTTGTGTGTTGTTTGGATTATTTGGCATTAAAGCCTATATATCCTCTCAAACAAGGAATGCGCTTGTATTATCAATGAGTGTAGACTATCTAAGGATTTGTTGCCTATTATCCTTTGGCGTTGTGTTCTTTTCTATATTTGAAAAACTGCTCCAAGCTACAGGACGCTCCCTATATTCTACAATTGGACAAGTTACAGGAGCCATAATCAATATGATTCTAGATCCTATCTTGATTTATGGCTTTAATTTAGGTGTACAAGGAGCTGCTTATGCGACAGTCATTGGACAAATTTTATCGGCTTTATTATTAGCTGTGTTTCATATGCGTTTAAATAAAGAATTTGATCATGGCCTCACTTATACAAAACCCAATAAGCGTATCATCAAAGAAATCTATTCGATTGGACTTCCAGCCATTATTGCTCAGGCATTGATGTCACTTATGGTGTATGCGATGAACTTAATTCTAAAATTTGATGCATCTGCACAAACAGCTTATGGACTTTTCTATAAAGTACAACAATTTGTATTATTTATGGCCTTTGGCTTAAGAGATGCGATTACACCTATCATTGCCTTTTCGTATGGTATGCAAAATAAGAAGCGTGTTAAAGATGGAATCAAGTATGGCTTAATATATACTATCGTATTAATGGTTGCAGGAACCTTGATTACAGAACTATTCCCAAATTTCTTTGCCACACTATTTAATGCAGGACAATCTAGAATATATTTCATCAGTGCTGTTCGAATCATATCCATTAGCTTTGTGTTTGCGGGTGTAAATATCGCACTTCAAGGTGTGTATCAAGCTTTAAATGGAGGTATGGAATCCTTGGTTGTATCCTTGCTTAGACAAGCCATTTTGATTTTACCTTTAGCTTGGGGATTTTCAAAATTAGTCATTCAATATGATATGGATGTATCTTTGATTTGGTATGCATTTGTGATTACGGAAGTTTTATCTTGTGTTGTGGGATGGGTATTTTTAAGACGAATTGAGAAAAAGAAGATGGTGTTTGATTAAGGTCAAACACTTTTTCTTTTGAGTGGTGTATAATAAAGTACATACGGAGGAAACATATGGAACAAGATTCTCTATTTTCAATACAAGAAGATACAAGGCCATTAGCCGATCGTATGCGTCCGGAAACATTAGATGAATATGTTGGACAAAAACAGCTTGTTGCCAAGGGAAATCTTTTGTGGCAAATGATTGAACATGATCAAGTGACATCGATGATTTTCTGGGGCCCACCAGGTGTTGGAAAAACGACATTGGCACGTATTATTGCACATCAGACAAAGAGTTATTTTGTGGATTTCTCAGCTGTTACTAGTGGCATTAAAGAAATCAAGGAAGTTATGAAGCAGGCCGATACGCGTAGGGTCTTGGGACAAAAAACAATACTATTCGTAGATGAAATCCATCGTTTTAACAAGGCGCAACAAGATGCGTTTTTACCCTATGTTGAAAAGGGAAGTATCATTCTGATTGGTGCTACAACAGAAAATCCTAGTTTTGAGATCAATTCCGCCCTTTTATCTAGGTGTAGAGTGTTTGTGTTAAACAGTCTAAATACGGATGACTTAAAAGATTTGATTATTCGTGCTATTTCCAGCTCAAAAGGATTAGGCAATTTAAAAATACATATTACGGATGAAGATATAGAGGCGATTGCCGCATTTTCAGGTGGAGATGCCCGCTTTTGTTTAAATACATTAGAGATGGTTGTTTATAATAGTCCAAGTGAATTGGATGGTATTCATGTTTCACAGGATATTTTGAAGCAATGCCTTCAAAAAAGGTCGTTATTGTATGATAAAAAAGGGGAGGAACACTATAATATTATTTCGGCTCTACATAAAAGTGTACGAAACTCCGATGTACAGGCCGCTGTATATTGGTTAGCACGTATGTTAGAGGCTGGAGAAGACCCTTTATATATCGCAAGAAGATTCGTTCGTATGGCTAGTGAAGATATTGGTATGGCAGATTCTAGAGCCTTAGAAATCTGTGTGGCAGCCTATCAGGCATGTCACTATTTGGGCGTTCCAGAATGCAATGTACACTTAACGCATGCAGCTGTATATTTGGCTTTGGCTCCAAAATCAAACGCTTTAGAAGTGGCTTATAATAATGCGAAAAGTGATGCATTAAAAACATTAGATCAGCCAGTGCCTTTACACATTCGTAATGCGCCAACAAAGCTAATGAAGGAGTTAGGCTACAGTAAAGGATATGAGTATTCACATGATTATGAATATCACATGACGGACATGCAGTGCCTTCCAGATGCTCTAGTTGGTAAAGAATATTATGTACCTAGTGATCAGGGTTCTGAAGTGAAGGTGCGAAATCGTCTTGCACAGATTAAACAAATCAAGGCAATGGTGCATAGAAATCGTATGATGAAGAAAAATCCTAAAGGAGGAAAGTCGTGAAACTAAATGAGCTAATGAATGAATTGCAATATGGTGAGAGTATAGAAGTAGAATGTAAAAAAGCGTCAAATTCTTTACCAAAATCTGTATGGGAAACATATTCTTCTTTTGCGAATACCAATGGTGGAACAATCTATTTAGGAGTAGAAGAACAAAAAGATAAAAATAATAAATTTATTATCACAGGAGTCGATAATCCTGAAAAAATAATAAAAGAATTTTGGGACACGATTTCAAGTGATAAAGTAAGCTCAAATATTTTGTTGGAAAAAGATGTTCGTAAAGAATGTATTGATGGCAAAAGTGTTGTCATAATTCATGTGCCTCGTGCCGATTACAAGCATAGACCAGTTTATATAAACGGAAATCCTATGAAAGGAACATATAAAAGAAATTATGAAGGAGATTATCATTGTACAGAAAGTGAGATAAAATCATTCTTTCGAGATGCTAGCGATGAAGGGAACGATGGTACCTTGTTATCAGGCTATACAATGGAAGATATTGATGGAGATACTTTGCAGATGTATAGGAATGCATTTGAGGTACATAATCCAAATCATGTATGGAATTCATTGGATAATAAAAACTTTTTGAGAAGTCTTGGCGGATATGCTGTAAACAGAGGGACAAAAGAAGAAGGATTGACGTTAGCGGGATTATTGATGTTTGGGAAAGGTCTCTCTATACGGGAAAGATTAGAGAATTTTCGCTTTGATTTTTTAGATATGACAAATTTGATTGGAGACAGAAGATGGTCAGATCGTTTGACATATGATGGAACATGGGAAAATAACATTTACAATTTTATTAAGATAGTATTACCTAAGTTAGTGTCTGATTTAAAACGACCTTTTGTTTTGGAAGGATTTCAACGAAAAGATGATACAGAAGTACATGCCTCTATACGAGAAGCAATGATGAATAGTATTATTCACTGTGATTATCATCAAGCTGGAATTTTAAAGATAATTAAAAAAGATAATGAATTTATTTTTTCTAATCCAGGTAGATTAAAAATATCTATTGAAGAAATTTACGAAGGTGGAAATTCAGTTGCGAGAAATCCTAAAATACAAACAATGCTGAGGATGATTGGATATGGTGAGAATATTGGTTCTGGATTCCCTATGATTTTAAAGACTTGGAAAGCCGAAAATTGGAGAAAACCAGAACTTTTAGAAAATGAAAACTTATCATGTGTTGAATTGCATTTACATATGATAAGTTTATTACCTCAAAAGATAACAGAAAATTTATCGAAAATATTTAAAGAGGATTATTTTTTGTTAAACGCAGAAGAACAAATGATTCTAAGCATTACTTATATGGATAGGGAAATTACAAATGAGAAAATACAATTATTGCTTAACACACATGTTGTTGAAGTTGGTAAATATTTATCTGATTTAGTAAAAAAAGAAATGTTGGTAGTAAACCAAAATGGTAGATGGACAACCTATAGCATAAATGAAAAGTATGGAGTATCTTTGGTTTCATCTTTGGAATTAGATGAAGATTTGAATAAAACAGATAGAGAAATATTAGAATATTTAAAGAATAATAAGAAAATCACATCTAAAGATGTTATAAAGGTGACTAATATTTCATCTGTATCAGGGGCCAATAAGGCTCTAAAAAGATTATTTGATAAAAATCTGTTGAAAAAAACTAGAATTAAGAATAGTGTATTTTATGAAATAAAGGAGTGTTAAAGTGGAAACCACTCAAAAAAGTGGAAACCGCTCAAAAAAAGTGGAAACCACTCAAAAAAAGTGGAAACCACTCAAAAAAAGTGGAAACCACTCTATGAGATACAAACAAAACTTGGAGGATTACATGAAAATAGAAATTCATAGTTTACAAGAAACACAGGAATTTGCCACTAAAATGGCAGATCTTTGTAGAAACAAACAATTAGTCATTACATTAGATGGAGATTTGGGCGCAGGTAAAACGACTTGGACAAAAAGCTTCGGAAAAGCTTTGGGTGTAAAGAATGTGATTAATTCACCAACTTTTACAATCTTAAAGGATTATAAACAAGAAGGTGGAGTCCCTTTCCATCATATTGATGCGTATCGTTTGGAAGGAAAATGTCAGGACTTAGGTTTTGAAGATTGTTTTGATGAAGGAATTACTGTAGTAGAATGGTCTGAATTTATTGAAGATCAATTGCCACAAGATCATATCAAAATTTCTTTTGAAGAAGGTATCGATGAAAATCGTACAGTGACATTAGAATATACGGGTCCTGTATCAAAAAGTATTGTGGAGGCATATCATGATTAGTTTATGTATGGATAGTGCTTATAAAGCATTAGTGTTAGGTTTATATAAAGATGGAACATTGATTGATGGTGTATCTATTGAAGCGTTCAAGAAACAAAGTGAAACGATTTTTGTGGAATTAAATCAATTGTTTGAAAAAACAGGTTTAGACTACAAAGACGTAGATGAAGTGATCATTACAGATGGTCCGGGTTCTTATACAGGTATTCGTATTGCGATGACAATTGCGAAAGTATTTTGTACACAAATGCATAAAACATTAAAGTGTATTAGTACAATGCAGTTGTTTGCGGGTATGGATGAAAGTGCCAATGTTATTTTGGATGCGCGTAGTAAAAGAGCGTATGTAGCACACTTAGAAAAGGGTGTTGTGGTTGGAAAAACACAAATTTTAGAAGTCGATCAATTGGAAGATTTCTTAAATGAACATCCTGGAACATTATATGGAGATGGTTATTTGGTGAATCAAGAAGCTGCAAATTGTGATTTCTTGAAGAATTTTATGGAGGTACCAAGTCGTACAATTGAAAATGTACATGCCTTAGTTCCTCAATATTTAAAAGAAAGTGATGCTTATAAAGCATGATCTTTAAAGAAATGAAAGACACGGATCTTGTTCGTGTTTTAGAACTTGAACAAGCTTGTTTTAAACAGCCTTGGCTAGAAAAAGATTGTTTATATGAATTGAATGAGAATCCCTTTTCTCATGGTTGGATCTTAGAAGATGGAGATACCATTGTTGGCTACGCTTTTTTATGGGAAACCTTTGAAATGGCACAGCTTGCTCGTATTGGAGTGGATCCAAATTTAAGAAAAAGAGGTTATGGTAAAGAATTGATGATGCATTTGTTTGATCGAGCTCGAGAAGTGGCTTGTGAATATATGACATTAGAGGTTCGTGCCAGCAATGAGGCAGCCTTGAATTTATATCAAAAAATGGGCTTTATTCAAGTCAATGTATCTAAAAGTTATTATCCAGATGGAGAAGATGCCATTGTGATGACATTGGCATTGTAGGAGGATTGTATGATTATTATCGGAATTGAAAGTAGTTGTGATGAAACAGCCGTTGCGGTTGTCAAAGATAAAAAGGAAGTATTATCAAGTGTAGTCGCAAGCCAAATTGATGTGCATACAGAATTTGGTGGGGTCGTACCCGAAGTTGCGAGCCGTATTCATGTAGAAAATATTTCGTATTGTATTGAAAAAGCATTGAAGGATGCCAATATCACTATGGAAGATGTGGATGCGGTTGCTGTTACGCAAGGTCCTGGCTTAATTGGATGTTTACACGTTGGTGTGCAAGCTGCCAAGACTTTGGCTTTTGCCTACCACAAACCATTAGTTCCTGTACATCATTTGGCAGGGCATATTTATGCCAATGAATTAGTGGTGGATATGAAATATCCTGTATTGGCTCTTGTTGTTTCTGGTGGAAATACAGAACTTGTTTATATGAAGGATGAAACAAGTTTTGAAATCTTAGGAGAAACGCAGGATGATGCGATTGGAGAAGCCTTTGATAAGGTGGCTCGTGTGTTGGGTCTTGGATATCCTGGTGGTCCTAAAATTGATAAATTGGCAAAAGAAGGTAAGCCGGTATATGAACTGGCAAAACCGAAGACACAAGGTCGTTATGATTTTAGTTTTTCTGGATTGAAGAGTAGTGTTCTACAATTTACAAAGCGTATGGAAAGACAGGGCAAGACATTTGATATGGCAGATTTGGCTTGTTCATTCCAAGAATGTGCATTGGATGAAATTTTCTCTCGAGTAAGAGCTGTACTTGATGATCATAAAGATATTCGCCATTTCGTTGTAGGTGGTGGAGTAAGTGCTAACTCAAGACTTCGTGAAAAAGTAGAAGAATTAAGAAATGAATATCCAGAAGTTGAGTTTACAGTGCCTCCAATGTATTGTTGTACAGACAATGCAAGTATGATTGGTGTTGCAGGAACTATTGCCTATCTTTCTGGAAGAAGAGGGGATGCAAGTTTAACAGCCGATTCAAGTCTAGAAATCCAATAGGAGGTTTTATGCAAGAGTTACGTTTACTTCAAGAAAAAGATTTAGAAAGTATATATCCAATCTATGTACATTATGTAAAGACAAGTACAGCTATATTTGATGTTGTGCCAGATTCTTTTGATGTATTTAAAGAACATATGATGGAAATTTCAAAGACAAATCCATTTTATGTCGCACTTAATGATGATGTTCTAATTGGCTATGGATATGTGCACCCGGCTTTTTCTAAAGAGGCGTATAAGTATTGTGTAGAACTTACTATTTATTTTAAAGAAGGAAAACATTATGGTTTGCCTTCAAAAATGTTAGATCAGCTTGAAGTGGATTGTAGAAAATTAAACATGCGTTGGATCATTTCATGCATTACAGATTCGAATGAAGAAAGTATAGCCTTTCATAAAAAACATGGCTTTACTATGTATGGGGCATTACCTTCTTGTGGTATGAAATTTGATGTGTGGCATGGTGTGGTTTGGCTTTGTAAGAGATTGGATGAGGTTAAAAAGGATTTTTCTTGTGCAAGTAATGCAACCATCTTAGGTAATGTTTCAATTGGTGAAGGTTCAAGTGTTTGGTATAACGCCGTGATTCGTAGTGAAGAAGAAACGATTGAAATTGGGCAAGAAAGCAATATTCAAGATCAGTGTGTTTTGCATACGGATCGTGGCTATCCATTAAAAATTGGTGATCGTGTCACGATGGGTCATGGGGCTATTGTGCATGGTTGTACGATTGAGGATGAGGTGCTTATTGGTATGGGTGCTATTGTTTTAAATGGAGCTTGTATTGGAAGCCATAGTATAATTGGTGCTGGTTGTGTTGTGCCTGAAAATATGGTGATTCCACAAAGGAGTGTTGTGGTTGGAGTACCAGCTAAGATCATTAAGAAGACTTCAGAATCTCAGGTTTCTGACATTCTTTCAAATGCAGATCATTATATAAAATTATCGAAAAAATTGGATTAGTCATTTGGCTAATCCTTTTGTATATTGTAAAATCGTTGTAGTGAGGTTGACTATGGAAAACTTATTAAATTATGTACGTTTAAGAAGAGATATCGACTTTTCTATTCGTCCCTTTAATGAGGTGGATATGTTAGTATGTGCCGATCTATCTTATGTGGATTGGGATGGCATTGTGGAAAAGGAAGAGGTTTCTTTAGAGGAAGCATGTCGTAAATATCTTTCTTTATATAGTGAAAAGGAATTAAAAAGTAAGTATACATTTTCAATGAATCTTCCACATTTGATTGATGCGTTGCAAGATACGATTCGTTATGGAAATATAAAGTTAAAGAACTATAAAAAAGTCTATAGCGATGAAGATGTGATTCAATTTAGTGTGGTAACACTTGTGTTGCCAGATGGATCTCTAGTGCTTTCTTTTAGTGGTACAGATGGTAGTATTACGGGTTGGAAAGAAAATTTAATGATGACCTATAGCAAGGATCTTCCTTGTCAAATCCTGGCGAAGGATTATGTCAAAGAAACTATTGCGGATATTCCTGAAACGAGTTATTTGTTTGGGTTGAAAAAGAAAAAAGTCTATCCAAAGATGTATTTGACGGGGCATTCAAAGGGTGGAAATCTGGCGATGTATGCCTATTTAAAAAATCCAAAACTACAGGGATATATTGAAGGTGTGAAAAGTTTTGATGGGCCTGGCTTTGCGGATGGTTTTTGGCAAGGTGATGAGGATGTATCTAAGATCACAAACTATATTCCTAAGGATAGTATTGTGGGTCGTGTTTTAGATCATAGAGAACAAACGAAAGTCTTGGATGCTCAAGGTTCTGGTCTAGTTCAGCATGATACGCTTATGTGGAGTGTGGATATAAAAGACTTTAATTATTGTGATGCACTCACAAAAGAGAGTGATGATTTATTGGAATATGTAAATAAGTTATTGATGGATCGTCCACTGGAAGAAAAAGAGCGTTATTGTCATTTGATTGGAGAATTATTTGATCGAATGGAAATTTATACGATTGCGGATTTAACTGAATTTTCATTTAAACAGGCATTGTTTGGAATTAAGGAGATTCGTCAATTGAATGCAGAAGAAATTAAGTTTATGTTTGAAGTTGTGAAATTTATTGCGGTGCAATCCGCTCCAATATTAGTGAAAGGAAGAAAGTAAAATGAGAAAAATAGGTTGGATTGGTGCTGGCATTATGGGTCAGCCAATGGTTATTCATTTATTGAATAAGGGTTATGAAGTGCATGTGTACGCAAGACATCCAGAAAGGGTAGAACAAGCTAAAAATGCAGGTGCCATTTTAGAAGAATCGATTGTGTCTTTGACATCCAATGTAGATGTCATTTGTACAATGGTCGGTTTTCCTAGTGATGTTAAAGAAGTATATGATGTGATTTTTAGTTGTATTGATGCGGGTAAAACTTGTATTGATTTTACGACTTCAAGTCCAAAACTTGCCAAAGAATTGTATACAAAAGGGAAAGAATTGGGGGTTCATGTATTGGATGCGCCAGTGACTGGTGGAGATACGGGAGCTAAAAATGGTACTCTAACTGTTTTGGTTGGTGCAGACAAAGAGGATTTTGAAACGAATAAAGAAATCTTTGAAGCGTTTGGAACGCAGATTGAGTATTGTGGCAAGGCGAGTTGTGGTCAACATGTCAAGATGGCCAATCAAATTATGATTGCGAATACGTTACAAGGTATTTGTGAGGCCATGTCGTATTTGAATTGTAAAGATGTGGATGAATCTTTCGTGTATCGCTTCTTGCGTAATGGTGCTGCTGGATCTAAACAATTGGAATTCCAAGGTAAGAAGATGTTAGAGAATGATTATGCGCCTGGTTTTTATGTGAAGCATTTTGTGAAGGATTTAAAAATTGCAGTACAAGAGGCAAATTTTCCTTTGTATGGTGTAAATCGTGTCATCAAAGAATATGTGGATTTAATGGATCGTGGTATGAGTGATTTAGGTACGCAGTGTTTGATTGAGTATTTTAGAAAGCCACAAATTAAAGCGGTTATCTTTGATATGGATGGTTTGATGTTTAATACGGAAAAGATGTTTAAGGATGAGTTTAAAGAGAAGGCTAAAGAATTAGGCGTTTCTTGTCCAGACTCTTTTCCGGAACCTTTAATTGGTTGTGATTCAAGAAAGGTTGCAGAGTTTGAAATGATGTATCCAGGTGTGACAAGAGTTATGGAAGAAATTCAGGAAGAGCGTGCGGATTATTTCTTTACATATTTTAAAGAGCCTGGTAGTGCCAATATGGTTGGTTTACAGAATCTAATTGAGTATATTGAAGAGAATAAGATTCCTTATGCGGTGGCTTCAAGTTCGCACCCGCAGGATATTAAAAAGTTCTTGTCGCATGCAGGTTTTGTGTTAAGTCCAAATGTGATTGTATCTTCTAAAGAGGGATATAAATCAAAGCCGGCTCCAGATGTTTTCTTGGCAGCAGCTGAAAGATTAGATGTAAAACCAGAAAACTGTTTAGTATTAGAGGATAGTAAGCATGGAATTATGGCAGCAGCCAATGCGAAAATGCATTCCATTTTTATTCAAGATCAGATTGCGCCAGATGACGAGATGAAGGAATATATTCAAGAGTCTTGTACGGATTTAAATGGGGTAATTGATTATTTAAAGCGTTGTAAATAATTGGTTGCTACTTTATAATATTGTTGAGAAATTAATAGGAGGACGTAATGAAAAAAGAATTAGTCATTGTTCTTGATTTTGGAGGACAATATAATCAGTTGGTTGCACGTCGTGTTCGTGAGTGCAATGTATATTGTGAAATTTATTCATATAAAACAGATTTAGAAAAAATCAAAGCTATGAATCCAAAAGGAATTATCTTAACTGGAGGACCAAATAGTTGTTATGAGGCAGATTCACCTACATATTCAAAGGAATTATTTGAATTGGGTATCCCAGTTCTTGGTCTTTGCTATGGCGCACAATTGATGATGCATGTATTGGGTGGAAAAGTAGAAAAAGCGGATCACCGTGAATATGGTAAGACAGAGGTTCTTGTGGATAAGACTTCTTCTAAAATCTTTGAGGGTGTATCTGAAAAAACAATTTGTTGGATGTCACACTTTGACTATATTTCACAGGTAGCACCTGGTTTTGAAATTACGTCTCATACAGATAACTGTCCTTGTGCATCAAGTGAAAATGCAGAAAAAGGATTATATGCTGTTCAGTTCCATCCAGAAGTATTACATACACAAGAAGGTTCAAAAATGTTATATAACTTCGTTCGTGGTGTTTGTGGATGCTGTGGTGATTGGAGAATGGATAACTTTGTTGAAGAACAAATTAAGGCTATTCGTGAAAAGGTTGGAGATGGAAAAGTTTTATGTGCTCTTAGTGGTGGTGTAGACTCTTCTGTTGCAGCTGTATTATTATCAAAAGCAATTGGTAACCAATTGACATGTGTATTTGTTGATCATGGTTTACTTCGTAAAAACGAAGGGGATGAAGTAGAGGCTGTATTTGGTCCAGAAGGTCCATATGAATTAAACTTCATTCGTGTAAATGCGCAACAAAGATATTATGAAAAGCTAAAGGGTGTTGAAGAGCCAGAAGCAAAACGTAAGATCATTGGTGAAGAATTCATTCGTGTATTTGAAGAAGAGGCTAAGAAAATTGGAAAAGTTGATTTCTTAGTTCAGGGAACGATTTATCCAGATGTTGTTGAGAGTGGTTTAGGTGGAGAATCTGCTGTAATTAAATCTCACCACAACGTTGGTGGACTTCCTGATCATGTAGATTTCAAAGAAATCATTGAACCATTACGTGACTTGTTCAAGGATGAAGTTCGTAAAGCCGGTTTAGAATTAGGTATTCCAGAATACTTAGTATTCAGACAACCATTTCCAGGACCTGGTTTAGGAATTCGTATTATTGGTGAAGTTACTGAAGAAAAAGTAAAAATCGTCCAAGATGCAGATGCCATTTATCGTGAAGAAATCGCAAATGCTGGATTGGATCGTTCTATCGGTCAATATTTTGCAGCATTGACAAATATGCGTTCCGTAGGTGTTATGGGTGATGAAAGAACATATGATTATGCCATCGCTTTACGTGCCGTTAATACAATTGACTTTATGACTGCTGAATCTGCTCAGATTCCATATGAAGTATTAAGTAAAGTTATGTCTCGTATTATCAATGAGGTACGTGGGGTTAACCGTGTAATGTATGACCTTACTAGTAAGCCTCCTGGAACAATCGAATGGGAATAAGCAAAAATGCTTAGTAAACCCAGCGTTTATGCGGGTTTGCAGCATTTTTAAAAGTCTTTTGATAACAAATTGATAACAGTTGCATGAGCGCCATTATTCTTGTAATCCAGTGGTTTTAGGGTTAGAGAATGATTGACAGGTGGTTGTGCAATAAATAAGTCCATATTATTTAGAAAGCCCTTAGCTGTGGGTAAAAACTCATGGCTAAGGGCTTTTTGTCGTCTTTATTTATATTGTTGAACTCTCATTTCTTTATCCTTTTTATTTTTACAAACTTGAATTTGTCAGATTCTTGAACAACCCCGCCCGACGTGTCGGACGAGAATTGAGTTCTTAACAGCCTTTTTCTTATCCTGTGCTTCCTGAATCATTTGAATCTTTTCATCACGGGTCTTTAAATCTGCAGTGATTGTGGTGCTGTAATACTTTTTCAGCTCCTTCTGTGAATCGATGGTATTCTCATCCAAATAGTAGCGTTTATCCGAATTGATTGTTCTTGACAGCTCCATACAAATTACCTCGATTGTAAATTAGTTAACAGTTGCAATATCCTCTTAAATATGTTATTATTATAGCATATTTAAAGAAATATTTCAAGTGTCGATTGTAAAAAAGAATGGAGGCTTTTATGGACGATTTTAACAGAAAACGACATGCCGTTTACAAACTCACTTATCATGCAGTGTTTGTCATTAAATATCGCAGAAGGGTAATGACAGAACCCATCATTACACACATGAGACAGTATGCTACTCATCTGATTGAACAGTGTTATCAGGGAAAGCTTCTCGAATTAAATGGAGAACCCGATCACATCCATATCCTGTTTGAACTTCCTGCAACAGCAGCGCCATCTGTTGTCGTGTGCAGTCTTAAGACACAGCTTTCAAAAGAAATCCGAGCAAATTTCTGGGATGAAATCAAGGATAAGTTGTGGAATAATATTTTCTGGTCAGACAGTTACTTTATTACGACTACAGGAGGAGCAGACATTGAAACGCTAGAAAAATATATCCAAGACCAGGGTATTGAAAAACCAAAACGAAAATATACCAAAAGACAAGCAAAGAAAATGTGAAAATACCATTGCACTTGATATTGATTTATTTTTTATGCCGCATTCATCCCCGCCCGACTATGTCGGACGAGGTTTTCTGCGGAGAACTGGATAAAAATCCCTCCTCTCGCTATGTTTTCCGTTATCGATCCACCATCACCGGATTCTAGAATGCTAACATGCATTTCTACTTATTTTCTTTCCTTTAAAGACGTCTACCTATATAGACAAGAATTTTTTTATTATCTTACAAAAATTCGAAAGAATTTCAATGTTAATCACATTTTTTATAATACCTTGTCTTATGTGTCTTTAGATTCACTTTATAATTCCTACGGAGTTAGACTCTGCTTATAATTGTTATTATATATTTTTTTGGCAAACAGTTAAAGTGGAAATTTTAAAAAGAGACCCCTGCAAAGCTTTTACAGCCCTGCAGAGGTCTCTATATTTTAAATCTTGTATTGCTAGTTGCTTACGCTCTCAGCTCTACGCCATACTCCTCATTTAACTTTGCACAGATCTTGTCAACAAACTTCTGAACGCGTGCATCGTCAAATGCCTCATCCTTTGGAACGAATGTGATGGAGAATGCCATACTCTTCTTTCCTTCCGGAATCTGACCGCCCTCGTAGATATCGAACAGCTTGATTTCCTTTACATACTTATTTTCCTTGCGGATGCAGTCCTCGATCTCTCCACATGTGATTGCCTTATCCATTACGAATGCAAGGTCACGCTTCTCTTCTGCAAACTTTGGCAGCGGAATGAATGTTCTCTTCTTATCATACCACTTAGACAGAATCTCCAGATCAAGCTCCATAACATATGCGCTTGCACGCATGCTTAACTTGTCCTGAATATCGTATGCGACCTTACCGAAGTAACCAATTTCTTCACCCTCACATAATACCTTTACTGCCTGATACGGATGCAGGAATGATTTCTGAATTGGCTCATAAGTAAATGCAACATCTAAGCTGTCTGCGATTCCGTTTGCAATGCCCTTCATTGTGTAGAAGGATTCCTTT
>OFMH01000459.1_pt1 | contig 29870 bp, 28 predicted proteins | sample 1541761 | NCBI WGS metagenome assembly OFMH01 (sample SAMN04209249, study PRJEB22552) | human gut metagenome | biome: gut; material: feces | host: Homo sapiens | place: USA: Oklahoma
GTCCATTCGCGGTGGATGATTTAGTTGGCACCCCAATATTTGACAAAGAGCCTTTTTTTATGTCTATGGATGAAATTATTTACGGAACAAGCCCATGGCCTTGCAGGCCTTTTCATAGGTAAGGCTGGCTTTGGCGTGAGCCTTGGCAGCCCCCTTGTCAAGGATGTCGTCCAGTTCCGGTTCGCTGACCAACTGACGGTAGCGCTGCTGAATCGGTTCCAACGTCGAAATGATGGCTTCGGCGACGTCCTTTTTAAAGGCGCCGTAACCCTTGCCGACGTAAGCGGCTTCGACCTGTTCATGGGTCTGGTCGGTCAGGGCCGAGAGAATTTCGATGAGGTTTGAAATGCCCGGTTTCTGTTCTTTGTCATAGTGGACGGAGTTTTCGCTGTCTGTCTGGGCCCGCTTGATTTTCTTTTCAATGGCCTTCGGTTCGTCGAGGAGATAAATCGTCGCCGTTTCATTGTCGTCGGACTTACTCATCTTCTTCGTCGGTTCCTGGAGGCTCATGACCCGCGTGCCGTCCTGGCCGAGGTAGATGTCAGGAATGGTAAAGATGTCTTCGCCGTAGAGGCGGTTGAAGCGCTGCGCCAGGTTACGGGTAATTTCCAAATGCTGCTTCTGGTCGTCGCCGACGGGCACGAAATTGGTCTGATACAAGAGGATATCCGCAGCCATGAGGGGCGGATAGGTCAAGAGACCGGCCGGGATGGAGTCGCCCTGTTTGGCCGCCTTATCCTTGTACTGGGTCATTCGTTCCAATTCGCCGACGTAGGACGAGGTAATCATCATCCAGCCTAGGAGGGCGTGTTCGGGAACTTCAGACTGGACGAAGAGTGTCGATTTGTCCGGATCGAGGCCCGATGCCAAGTAGATAGCCGCCAGTTCCCTCGTCCGCTGATGCAGGAGTTTCGGGTCCTGGGGAACCGTAATCGCATGCTGATTGACGACGCAGTAATAACATTCGTTGCCGTCCTGAATTTTAGAAAAGTTGCGCAGTGCGCCTAAGTAGTTGCCTAAGGTAAGATTGCCGCTGGGCTGAATACCGGAAAAAATAACTGCCATAATGGTACCTCCTGATTCATAAAAAAAACCTTCCATCCCCTATACATAGGGACGAAAGGAAAGTCAGCTCCGCGGTACCACCCTGGTTGGCCATATGGCCCGGCTCTTATGCACCTGTTGATGCATCTTTTCAAGGTAACGGTGAAAATTTCCGGCGGAACCTACTTCGCGTTCAGTCCGCATCTCCCGGGCCCATTCCCGATCATGGCCTCTTGCCGGACTTCCACTGCCACCGGCTCGCTGTCAAGGGTGTCATGACGGTACTTGCTCCCGCTCATCGACGTTATATATCCTATTTGATGCATCTATCTTATATCGAAGACAGGCCCTTGTCAAGTTTTTCTTGACTTAGAGTTGACTCCACAGTCTATAATAACTACAATAATGAAAATAACTCTAATTACAACATATTTGAATAGGAGGAACTCTATGAAATGGAACCATAAAAAAATCATCATCCCCATCGTCGCCGTCCTGGCCATTGCAGCCGCAGCAGCCTACCTCTGGCTGCCGGGAACGAAGGCCGTCGCCAAACGGGGCATTCGAGCTACGAAAGCAGCCGCAGCCCACTACTTGCCGACCGAATCAGTAGATGCCTCGAATATCCGCCAGGTCATTACGGCTGACAGCACGACGTCTCGGACCTTTATGTGGCAGTCTGACTATGCAGAAGACAATCCCGTCGTCGAATACCGCAAGACCGGCGACGACGACACCATCATGGAACTCCCCGCTTCCAGCGACGCCTTCAGCGATGACGGCGTGACGACATATATCCACTCGGCAACGGTTACCGACCTTACGCCGGGTACCGCCTATGAATATCGCGTAGGCTACGGCGACAAGCGCAGCGCTTGGACACCTTTCCGGACGGCTGAGGGCAGCAGTTTCAAAGCCCTCATCTTCCCCGATTCCCAGTCCAGCGACTACAGCGGCTGGGCCTCCCTGGCGCAAGCGGCTTGGCAGAACAATCAGGATGCCCAGTTCTTCGTCAATATGGGCGACCTCGTCGATAACGGCCAATCCCATTACCAGTGGAATGCCTGGTTCGACGCCGTCGGCCCGATGATCGCCCGCATCCCCGTTGTACCCATCATGGGCAACCACGAAACGTACAATACGGACTGGAAGATGCGCATGCCCGAAGCCTATACGCACCTCTTCTCCCTGCCCCGCATCGATATGGAAAAATATCAGAATCAGTTCTATTCCTTCGACTACGGAGACATCCACTTCGTCGTCCTCAACACCCAGGCCCAGGAACTGGCCGACTTCGAGCCGACCTTAAATGACGATGAAGTGGCCTGGTTTAAAGAAGACATGGCTAAGACGACGAAGAAATGGAAGGTCGTCCTGATGCACAAAGATCCCCTGCAGTACGGCTTCGCCAACCGGCCGGAACCGCGGGAAGAAGGATTCTCGTCGGAAGGCCGGTTGTGGATGCCCTTATTTGACCAGTACGGCGTCGATGCCGTCTTATCGGCCCATCTCCACACCTACCGCAACCGAGGCCATATCAAGAACTTCCAGCGCGATGAAAGCGGCCCCTTGTACATCATCACCGGCGTCGCCGGCAACGTCCGCTACCCCAGCCTCTGGAAGCAGCACAGCCTCGATGAATACGTCGCCCCTCAGCCGGAAACGGACAACTACATGACATTAGAAGCGACAGCTGACAGCCTGACCTTCCGCAGCTACCTCCCCGACGGCCAGCTGTTAGAAGAACGGAGTATTTCTTCACACAAATAAAAAAAGTGTGATATAATAGATTCAATCCGGACGTTCCTTCAAAACCATCCGGGTTGTATTTGACAAAGAAGGAGGAAATATACTATGGCACAGATTACGAAAGATACGGGTATTGTTGAAGCCGTTCAAAAACACCCGCAGATCATTGAAATCTTCCAGCAGTACGGCCTTGGCTGCGTCGGCTGCATGGCTGCTCACTTTGAAACGATCGGTCAAGGTGCCGGTGCTCACGGTATCGATGTCGATGCCCTCATTGCCGACCTCAACGACTGCATCGCCGAAAGCGATAAATAAGATGAAAAGCTGTCGCACTCTTTGGTGCGGCAGTTTTTTTATACCCACTCCCCGTCCCTATGCCCCGAAACATTTCCCTTCAGAATACAACACTTTCCTTTTGGGTAGTACCTTACTTTTAAGTGCATACTTTCCCTTTTTATCCGTTTATGGTATCATTCTTCTTATCCTAGGAAAAACAAATTATCCATTATGTCATTCATATAAAAGGAGATATTGCCATGAAAGAAAAAATTGATGTTTTTGAAAAAGCACCGGAAATCCTCCGTAATTTACAAAAGGGTATCCTCTTGACGACGAAGGCCGGCGACCGGGTCAATACCATGACCATCGGCTGGGGCACACTAGGCATCGAATGGGCTAAACCGATTTTTACGGTCTACGTCCGCCAGAACCGCTTCACCCACGAACAGCTGACCAAGAACCCTGAATTTACGATCAACGTCCCTGTCGGCGCCTTCGACCGGTCCATCTTGGGAAAAGCCGGTACCCTCAGCGGCCACGACGGCGACAAGATTGAAAAATTAGGTCTGACCTTGGAAGATCCCGAAGTTGTCTCCGTCCCGGGCATCAAGGAACTGCCCCTGACCTTGGAATGCAAGGTCCTCTTCCAAAAAGACCAGGACCTCCCGGATTTGCCGAAAGATATTAACGACGAATTCTATCCCCAGGACGTCGACGGCAGCTTCCACGGTGCCAACCGCGACAGCCACACGGCTTACTACGCCGAAATCGTCGCCGCCTACATCATTAAATAAAGTTTCCACGACAAAGCCCTCAAGGACCGGACTGAAATCCGATTCTTGAGGGCTTTTTTATAGCCGGAAGGGCTTTTCTATGATCGTTTAGAGAAATCAGCAGCTGCCGTGAACAGGATGTCCGTCGACGAGTTGAGGGCCGTTTCCGTCGAGTCCTGAAGGACGCCGATGATGAAGCCGACGCCGACGACCTGCATGGCGATATCATTGGAGATGCCGAAGAGGCTGCAGGCCATGGGAATGAGGAGCAGCGAACCGCCGGCAACGCCGGAAGCACCGCAGGCACCGATAGCCGACAAGACGCTGAGCAAGAGGGCCGTCGGAAAATCTACGGCAATGCCCAAGGTGTGAACAGCGGCCAAGGTCATAATCGAAATGGTAATGGCCGCACCGGACATGTTGATCGTCGCCCCCAGGGGAACGGTGACCGTATACGTATCGGGGTCGATACCGAGTTCTTTGGCCAGGGCCATGTTGACCGGAATATTAGCCGCCGAGCTGCGCGTAAAGAAGGCCGTCACGCCGCTGGTCGAGATACACTTCCAAACGAGCGGATAAGGATTTCTGCGGAGCTTGGCATAGACGATGATCGGATTGACGATAAAGGCGAAGATGAGCATCGTCCCTACGAGGAGAGCCAGAAGCTGGGCGTAGCCGACGATGGCTTCGATACCATTGGAGGAAATGGAATCGGCGACGAGGCCCATGATGCCCAGCGGAGCCAGGCGGATGACCCACTGAACACAGGTCGTGACCGCATTGGCACAGTCGTCGAGAACGGCTTTCGTCGATTCAGAGACGCGGCGGATGGCGATGCCGAAGAGGACAGCCCAGCCGAGGATACCGATGTAGTTGCCGGTCATCAAGGCATGGACGGGATTATCGACGATATTCTTAAGGAGCGTCGTCAGGACTTCGGCAATGCCTTCAGGAGCTTTGTTGGTCGCAGCCGATACGTCGAGCTGAAGAGTCAGCGGGAAGGCGTAGCTGATCATGACAGCGAAAAAAGCAGCTAAAAAGGTACCGATGAGATATAAGATGATGACGTCTTTAATTTTTGATTCATGATTTTCTTGTTTCCGGCTCAATGCCGAAGCGACTAATACGAAGACCAAAACCGGAGCAATACCTTTCAAGGCGCCGACGAAAATGACGCCCAACAGGGCCAACTCATGAGCAGCTGCGGGAAAACTCATGGCCACCGCAATGCCGATGATCAGGCCGACGATGATCTGCTTGATCAAGCTGATGCGATTTAGGGCACTCCATAAACTATGCATACCAAAAACCTCCCATAGAACATATCGTTCCAAAAATACAAATGTGCATTATAACAGAACACTTCATTTATTATAAAATAAAATTCATAAAATTTCAACATAAAAAATGGATAGCCTATGCTGTCATTGACAGGCATAAACTATCCATTTCGGGGCAACCACGGGCTTCCTTACGGATAAGGAAATTTCAAGGTTGAAAATTTATTCGCTTAATACGTGGGCGCAGCGAGCGCAGAGTGTCGGATGATTGGAATCGGAACCGACAGTGTCGGTGTGCATCCAGCAGCGTTCGCATTTTTCGGCACTCGACGGTACGACGACGACCTTCATGTCGCTGTGGTCTTCACCGGCTGCGGCATCGGCCGGAGCTTCGCCTTTGACGAGTTTCGCTTCGCTGACGATAAGCAAGGTGGCCAGCTGATTCTGCCAGGTGCTGAGGAAGTCATAGTCTTCCCCATCGGCATAGATGGTGACAGCAGCATCGAGAGCATGGCCGATCTTGTGTTCCTGACGGGCGCCTTCGAGGATACGGGTCAGGTCGCGGCGATAGGACAAGAAGTGTTCCCAACGAGCGTCGAGGTCGGCATTCAAGTATTCTTTGTGGGCTTCCGGCCAATCCGTAAGGAGGACGCTTTCTTCCTTGCCGTCGACAGCCGGCATGTTCTGCCATACTTCTTCAGCCGTGAAGGACAGGACCGGAGCGACGATCTTGACCAACGTATCCAAGATGATGTACATGGCCGTCTGAGCGCTGCGGCGGATCGGAGCATCGGTCTTTTCCGTGTACAGGCGGTCTTTGATGACGTCGAGGTACATGGCGCTCAAATCGACGGTGCAGAAGTTGTGGATGGCATGGTACATGACGTGGAACTGATAGTTTTCATAGGCATCGGTCACTTCTTCAAAGACCTGTTCCAAGCGCAGCAGCGCCCATTTATCGAGTTCCGTCATATCCTGGTAAGCAACGGCATCTTTCGACGGATCGAAGTCAGCCAAGTTGCCCAAGAGATAGCGGAAGGTATTGCGGATCTTGCGGTAGACGTCGGAGAGCTGTTTCAAAATCTTCGGCGACAAGCGGATATCCCCCTGGTAATCGGCAGACGATACCCACAGGCGAAGGACATCGGCACCGTATTTTTCGATGACTTCCTGCGGTGCTACGGTGTTGCCGACAGATTTACTCATCTTGCGGCCTTCACCATCGACAGTAAAGCCGTGGGTCAGAACCGATTTATACGGAGCATAGCCGTTGACGGCAACGGAGGTCAAGAGCGAGCTGTTGAACCAGCCGCGATGCTGGTCCGAGCCTTCGAGGTACATTTCGCAGGGATAATCGAGGTCCGGATCGTGCTTGAGGACGCCCTGATGGGTGCTGCCGCTGTCGAACCAGACGTCCATGATATCGCTTTCCTTGCGGAAGTGAGTGCCGCCGCAGTGAGGGCATTTATAGTTTTCAGGCATCAATTCTTTGACGTCGTACATCCACCAGGCATCGGAGCCGTCTTTGGCAAACATGTCCTGGAGGTGAGAAATCGTTTCGTCGTTGATGATGTGTTCACCGCAGTCTTCGCAGTAGAAGATTGGAATAGGAACGCCCCAGACACGCTGACGGGAAATGCACCAGTCGCCGCGGTCATGGATCATGTTGTAGATGCGGTCGTGCCCCCAAGACGGAATCCATTTGACCGTATCGATGGCGTCGAGGGCTTTTTGACGGAAGCCGTCAACAGAAGCAAACCACTGTTCCGTAGCCCGATAGATAATCGGGTTCTTGCAGCGCCAGCAGTGCGGATACTGATGGCGGAAGGTGCTTTTTGCAAAGAGGGTGCCCTGTTCCGCCAATTTCTTGATGACCGGTACGTTGGCATCGAAGACGAACTGGCCTTCAAAACCGGGAACCTTATCGGTATAGCGGCCGGAACCGTCGACAGTACCCAAAGGTTTGAGGCCCCAGGCTTCATATTTCATGCAGACATCAAAGTCATCCTGGCCGTGGTCAGGAGCCGTGTGAACGAGGCCTGTACCGGCTTCGAGGGTGACGTGATCGCCGAGAATAACCGGGACCTTGCGGTCATAGAAGGGATGCATGAAGACCATGCCTTCGAGCTGTTTGCCCGTCATGACGTCGGGCAGGACTTCGTAGTCCGTAATCTTGCCGGCCTCCATGGTAACGTCGACCCGTTCTTTAGCCATCAAGAGATATTCATCGCCGACGCGAACCCAGACGTATTCCAGATTTTCGTTGGCACTGATGGCCAGGTTACAAGGAATGGTCCAAGGCGTCGTCGTCCAAATGAGGGCAAATACCTTGTCCGGATCGGCGTCTTTCGGCATATGGCAGCTGACGTCGACGGATTTGAATTTAACGTAGATGGAGAAGGATTTATCATCGTTGTATTCGATTTCAGCTTCAGCCAGTGCCGTTTCGCAGTGCGGGCACCAGTAAACGGTCTTCAAGCCCTTGTAGATATAGCCCTTTTTGGCCATTTCGCCAAAGACGCCAATCTGAGCGACTTCGACGTGTTTGCGAAGGGTCAGATAGGGATTTTCCCAGTTGCCGAGAACGCCGAGGCGGATGAAGTCTTTCTTCTGTTCTTCTACGCGGGCTAAGGCGTAATCGCGGCATTTGGCCCGCAAGTCGAGGGGTGTCATTTCGTGGCGGTTGAGGCCCGTGTCCTTAATGACGGCGTGTTCGATAGGAAGGCCGTGGGTATCCCAGCCGGGAACGTATTTGGTATAGCAGCCCTGTTGGGTCTTATATTTGAGAATAATGTCCTTTAATACCTTATTTAATGCATGGCCGATATGAATCTTGCCATTGGCATAGGGAGGGCCGTCGTGCAGAATAAACTTGGGAGAGCCGTCCCGTTTCTGCAAGCGTTTTTCATAAATGTTGTGTTCCTGCCAAAATTTCAAGAAATCCGGTTCCCGTTTCGGCAAATTGCCGCGCATGGGGAATTCCGTCTGAGGCAGATGTAAAGTCTTACCGTAATCCATGATGCTTCCTCCTCTGTCTGTGTGAAAAAAAATAACGTCTCCGTCCCAAAAAGGGACGAAGACGTAATCACCGTGGTACCACCCTACTGACTGCTGATGCAGCCGCTTTGACGCGCAATAACGACGCGGCCCGGCAGCTGGTTCGCAGCTGCAGCTCCCAAGTGATCCGCCGATATACAGCCTTTGCCGGGCTCTCACCGTCCCCGATTCGCTAAAAAGGCTGTGCCATATCGGCCGTCTTGTTCATAGCTTTTACGCTTAATTATTTAATACAATTATCATTGTATATAAGCGTATTGTAAGGTCTCTCCCCCTATTTGTCAAGAGGATTTATTTCCAATACTGTACGGTACTTTCGTCGATGCCGATAGATGCTGCTTTAAAGACCGGAATCTGCCCGGCTTCACGCTGCTGCTGATAATCCTTCATGGCATTGACGGCGACTTTGCTGAGGATAAAGCAGGCCGGGATGTTGATGAAGCACATGATGGCCATCAGGATGTCGGCAATGGCCCAGACGGCGGCCATAGACATGCCGGCACCGATGAATACGACGGCGATGCAGACGATGCGGAAGCTATGGACGAAGCTCTGAGACGGAGCCCCTTTATGGATGAAGCGGATACAGTTGTCGACGTAGTATAAGTTGCCGATAAGCGTCGAAAAACCGAAGAGGAGCATGCAGACCGTGATGAGGAGCGGTCCAAATCCGCCGAATACGGCAGAGGCTGCACTCTGTACATAGGCGGCACCGGCTGCTTCTTTGACAATGGGAACGCCGGAGAAGAGGCCCATGAAAGCCGTAGCACTGCAGACTAAGAGGGTATCGATGAAGACCGACAGCATCTGAACCAGCCCCTGTTTGACAGGATGGCTGACGTCAGCAGCAGCTGCTGCGTTCGGAGCCGAACCGATACCGGCTTCGTTCGAGTAAAGGCCGCGTTTGATACCGTAAATGAGGCAGGAGCCGGAAACGCCGCCGAAGATGGCTTCGAAGTCGAAGGCATCGGCGAAAATCATGGAGAATACCTGCGGCAGGTTGGAAATATGAGCGACGACGACTACTAAGGCTGCCAAAATGTAGAGGGCACCCATGACCGGTACCATGACCGACGTGACCTTGATGATGCGCTGGCCGCCGCCGGTGAGGCAGTAGCCGACGAGGGCTGCAAAAATGGCCCCGAGAATCCACGGCGTCATCGTAGGATCATAGAAGTCGTACACGAGGAACGTCGACTGCATATTAAACGAACAGAGAAGGTTGAAGCCGCCGGCGTAGGTAAGGATCAGGGACAAGGCAAAGAGGACGCCCAGACCGCGGTTATGCATGGCCGTTTCAATGTAGTAAGCCGGGCCGCCGTAGCTGTGTCCTAAGGCGTTGCGGCGTTTGTAAACCTGAGCCAGTGTGCTTTCGATGAAGGCCGTTGCACCGCCGATGATGGCGATAATCCACATCCAAAAGACCGAGCCCGGGCCGCCGAGGCAGATTGCCGTCGATACGCCGATGATGTTGCCCGTACCGACACGGGAGGCCGTCGAAACCATGAGGGCCTGGAAAGACGATACGTTTCCGTCTTTTGTCGGCTTTTCCATGACGACGCGGATACTTTCAGCAAACATACGAAGCTGGATGAGCCGTGTTTTCCACGAGAAAACGAGGCCGGCTGCAACGAGGATGACCATTAAAATCGGATAATAAAGGACATCGTCAAGGTAATTCAGGACGTCCATGACCATAAAACCACTCCTAACCATAATAAAAAATGATAAATAAATGTAACAATTCCTATAAAAAATCATAAGATATAAATGGACACTTTGTCAATGGTTTTTGACAAATTAGCACAGGATAATTTTTATAATCATTCAAATTGTAGTATAATGGCTTTAGAAAGGCAGGCGTTGTTATGATATCCATCGAGCAGGTTATACAAAAGGCGATTGCCTATGATGAGGGCGATGCCAGGCGTATTCACCATTTCCTGAAAGTCTATGCCTATGCCGACACCATCGGTCGGTTGGAAGGTCTCTCAGAAGACGAGCAGTCCATCCTTCAAACGGCGGCTGTCCTCCACGACATCGGCATTCACAAGGCCGAAGAAAAATACGGTTCGTCATCCGGCCATTTCCAAGAAATCGAAGGGCCGGCACCGGCACGGGCTATCCTCGAAGAACTGGGCGCCCCGGCACATTTCATCGACAGGGTCACCTTCCTCATCGCCCATCATCACACCTACAGCGGTGTCGACGGCGCCGATTACCAAATCCTCTTGGAAGCTGATTTCTTAGTCAATGCCTATGAGGACCAACTGAAGCCCGAAGCCATTCAGACCTTTAAAGAAAAAGTGTTCCGCACCAAGGCGGGACTGGAATTGTTGAAACATACTTATGGAGTCTAACGAAGGGAGTTTTTTTCTATGACAGCTATTGAAACATTCGTCGACATGGTCAAACATTCGGACAACATCGTCTTTTTCGGCGGTGCCGGCGTCTCGACAGAAAGCGGAATCCCCGATTTCCGCAGCACCGACGGCCTCTATAACCAGCACTACAAATATCCGCCGGAAACGATCCTCAGCCACACCTTCTTCCGGGAACAGCCGGAAGAATTTTACCGCTTCTACCGCGACAAGATGCTGGCCCTCGACGCCCAGCCCAACATGGCCCACCTCAAGCTGGCAGAACTGGAAAAAGCCGGCAAATTAAAGGCCATCGTCACCCAGAACATCGACGGCCTCCATCAAAAAGCAGGCAGTAAAAACGTCCTCGAACTCCACGGCAGCGTCCACCGCAACTTCTGCACCCACTGCCATAAATTTTTCGATGCCCAGTATATGAAGGATTCTACGGGCATTCCCAAATGCGATGCCTGCGGCGGCACCATAAAGCCTGACGTCGTCCTCTACGAAGAAGGCCTCGACAATGACGTCATCGAACAGTCCCTGCACTACATCAGCCAGGCTGACATGCTGATCATCGGCGGCACGAGCCTCGTCGTCTACCCCGCAGCCGGCTTAGTCCGCTACTACCGCGGCAAAAAACTGGTGCTCATCAATAAATCGACGACCGACATGGACAGCGCCGCCGACCTCGTCCTCCACGACGCCATCGGCGACGTCTTCAGCCATATTGTCCTATAAGTCCCTTCTTTTGTGAAAGGAATCCTGGTCAACGACTCCCACTTACAGAAGCGGGAGCTTGTAAGTCAGAAAAACATAGGTGGCAGCGATGTTGAGAATAACATCTCCCTAATTCTGCCTACATCATCGGGCAGTTGACGATGCCCGTTTTGCCAAGGAGATGTACTCCGAGGCAGTTGTTTTTCTCTCGTAACGAGGGTGATTGTCTCCGGCAATCCACATCGTACCAAGAAGCTGGATATTCATAGCTCCGATACGGTCATCGTTGGATTTGTATCCGCACTGGCAACTATATAGGTGTTGGTGAGGCTTACGGTTTTCCTTGTGGATTGTACTACATTTCGGGCAACGTTGAGAGGTGTATTTAGCCGAGACTTTCAATACTTCCGAGCGGTTTTCGTGAGCCTTGTAGGTCAGAAATTGCTCAAGTTGATAGAAAGTCCAGCTCCGCAGGTCATAGTTCTGCTTTGCAGTTTTTGAGAGATTCGATGCTTCAAAGCTGACACCCGTCAAATCTTCCAGCACAAACAGCGTATCTTTACCGTATTTCGTAACGAGTGTCTTAGAAATCCGATGATTTACATCAGACATCCAACGGTTCTCTCGTCCGGAAAGGGCTTTGAGTCTGCGCTTTGCAGATTTTGTGCCTTTGGATTGGAGCTGCTGTCTGACTTTGAGAAACTTGTGCCGTTTGGCCGCAATTTTTCGCCCGGAAATAAATTCGGTTTTACCTTGTTCGTCGTAACTGACAGTCAGGAATCGCAAGCCACGGTCAATACCGACAACATGACGGACATTCTCCTTCCGGAAGCACTCAACCGCTTTGGTGACGGGAATATGCAGATACCACAGGCCTTTGAGTTCAACCAGTTTAGCCGTACCGAGATTCCATGAGCCATCGAGGTATTCCGCAAAATGCTTGCCTTCAAAGGTACACCGGGTTCGTTTGCCAAGGGTGTTGATAGACAGGCTTTGTCCGTTATCCACGAAGCTGTAATCTCGATTGCGAACCAAATCCGCTTGCGGGCGCTTGAAGAAGAGGGGCTTCCAAAGCCATTCGAGCGTCTTAGGGATATATTTCCAGCTGCCATCTTGGTCCTTGTATTTGTATGGCTTTTGGAAGAGCTGCTGCTTGACCGTCTTATAGCGAGCTATAGCCGTCTTAATGGACGATTGTGCAAGCTGCGACTTCAGCCCAAATTGATCACGAAGATCGCTATATAGTTCTTTGTTGAGGCTTTGATAAGCCAAATTAAATTGATTGTCGAAGATGTATTGCGACACAAAATTACAAGCCTGACGATACTGCTCCGTCATTTGACGAAACAGAATTTCTTGTTCTGGAGAAATATGGAGGCGAAGTTTTATTGTCTTGGTTAAGTCGGGCACTTTTTCTCACCTGCCTTTCTAAAAATATATTGCTTTTGTCAAGACCACCATATCATATATGTTACTAAAACTCTAGTATTTTAAGAAAGTGAGGTGAAGCGGGCATACCTCCCCGACCTAAGAGGTCGGAGTATCCTGCCCACATTTAGATGAAAATCACCATTCTTATGAGCAGTCCCAGAAAAAACGGCAACACCAAGCAGTGTCTCGACCCTTTCTGCGACGAATTGAAGAGTCTCGGCCATGAGTACCGAATCTTTTGGCTCTATGACTATCAAATCGATCCCTGCTACGCCTGCCGCGGCTGTCAACAGGACTGGCAGCATTTTGCCTGCGTCCGCCGCGACGAGCTTTCGCCCATTGCAGACGCCATCCTCAAGAGCGACCTCATCGTCCTGGCGACACCCATCTACTCCTGGTACTGTCCGGGACCGCTGAAGAACGTTCTCGACCGCTTCGTCTACAGCTTCAACAAGTACTACGGCGACGAAGTAGGCCCTTCTCTCTGGGCCGGCAAAAAGGTCGCCTGTTTCGTCACCTGCGGCTATAAACCGATCCATGGAGCCGACCTCTTTGAAGAAGGCATCAAGCGCTACTGCAAACACTCGAAGCTCCAGTATCTCTCTATGTTTGCTGAACGCCACTTAGGCTATAAGACGGTCTTTATGGACGATAAAAAAGCCGAACACGCACGATTATTTGCCCAGGAAATTACGGCCGTTTCCGAAACATAAGCTCATACGCAAAAAAGCTTCCACGAAGGATTTTTTCTTCATGGAAGCTTTTTCTATATAATCGATATAATTCATTATGCTTCGACGACGCTGATACGCTGTTTGATGTGGTCGCCCTTTTCGATTTCGTCGACCATGGCAATGGCGTAATCGGCGTAGGAAATAATGGACTCGCCCTTGCTGTTCAGGGTGAATTCTTCGCCGGCCAAAATGTATTTTCCGGTCCGTTCACCGTCAGCACGGAAGTCGGCAGCCGGGCTGACATAGGTCCAATTGACGTCGTCGTGACGGCGCAGCAGTTTAAGGGCATCGCCCATCGCCGTGGCAACAGGCTTATAGTCATCGGGAAAGTCCGGTGTATCCGACAAGGCCGTGGTATGTTCCTTGTCGACAAAGAGCGATCCGGCACCGCCGACGATGAGCAGGCGAGTGGAACTTCCGCTTAAAATCCGGCTGAGATGTTCTGTCGTCGTCGAATGATCCGGCAAGGTTTCCGGTGTCCAGGCACCGAAGCCGTCGACGACAGCGTCAAAGCCTTTCAGGTCGTCTGCCGTCAAATCTAAAATATCCTTCTGTACATAATGCTGAGCATCAGTCATGTTTTCAGCTTTGCGGCCAAAAGCCGTAACGTCGAAACCGCGGTTAACGGCTTCGGTAATAACTTTGCGGGACACTTTTCCACCGGCAGCAACAACAGCAATTTTTTTCGTCATGATACAACACCCTTTCTCGTTTCACAAAATACACTCAACGAATCTTTTTCGTTGTAATTAAATTGGTTACATTTAGGATAGTTGTAATATATCATATTACAACTATCCTGTCAATCGATTTCTCAAAAGATTTACAAAAAAAATCCTCTGCCCTTCGGTTATTCACCAAAAGGCAGAGGAATCTGCAGTCATCAGAAGTAAACTAAGGTAACGCCGGCACCGCCGCCGTCGACGTCATCGAGCTGATATTTTTTTACGAAGGGCTGGTCATCCAAAAAGGCATGGATCTGCCGACGCAGGGCACCACTTCCCTTGCCGTGGATGATTTTTACCGGACTAAAACCGGCGGCGAGAGCCTGGTCGAGGAAGCGTTCGACATCGGGCAGGGCTTCGCTGAAGGTCTTGCCGATGATGTTAAGTTCCGTCGCCACCCGGGACGAGCGGATGGGCCGATAAGAGGACGTGGCAGCAGCCTTCTTTTCAGCCTGCTTTTCTTTCTTCAATTCGTCGAGATAAGGGGCGCTGACGTCGCTTAATTTGACGCGGACCGTCATGCCCCGGAGAGAAACCGTAAGCTGTTTGCTGCTCATTTCTTCGACCGTCCCGATACTTCCCAGGGTATTGACGAAGACCTGCTGCCCTACTTTCAGCTTGGAGGCATCGATGGGATCGCGGTGCGGCTTTTCCGCTTCCGGCAGGGAAATCTGCTGAATGGCCCGCCGGGCCTGTTCAATGGCCCGTGCCTTTTCGCGATCCGTCATATCTTCCTTTGCCTGAGCCTTCAGTTCACGGATGATCTTTTCGGCTTCGACGCGAAGACTGCGCTTGAGGTCGACGGCATCGCGGCGGCTGGCATCGATGATATCCTGCCGCTTCGATGTGACCTTATCTTTTTCTCGGCGCAGGTCGTCTTCCAGTTTCCGGGCTTCTTTCAGGCGATACGTAAGTTCAGCCTGTTCTTCATCCATCTTCTTAGCCTGGGCATTGAGCTGGGTCAAAACTTTTTCCATATCCATGTCCTGAGCCTTGCTGCGCAGTTCCTTGGCCTTTTCGAGGACCGGAAGCGGCATGCCCAGCCGTTCGCTGATGCTGAAAGCGTGGGAGCTGCCAGCCGAACCGATGCGCAGTTTGTACGTCGGCTTCAGGGTTTCCATATCGAATTCGACATGGCCGTTTTCGATGCCCGGCGTGTTGTAGGCGTAGTTTTTCAAGTCGTTGTAATGGGTCGTGACCATAACGTAGGCCCCCTTCTGATAGAGGGAGTCCAAGATGGCGATGGCAATAGCACTGCCTTCTGCCGGATCGGTTCCGGAACCCAGCTCGTCTGCCAGGATGAGGTCGTCCGAGCCGCAGTGCTTCAAGATATAGACCAGCTGCTTCATGTGACTGGAGAAGGTACTCAGGTTCTGGGAAATATCCTGTTCGTCACCGATATCGGAAAAGACGTCGCGAAAGACAGGCAGTTCCGACGATTCTTCGACGGGAATGAACAGGCCGGCCTGATGCATGAGGACCAAGAGGCCCAAAGTCTTCATGGATACGGTCTTGCCGCCGGTGTTGGATCCGGTAATGAGGAGGATTCGATAGTCGCCGCCGAGAACGATCGTATTGGGCACGACGTATTTGGCATCGATGAGAGGATGGCGGGCCTGTATAAGCTTAATCTGACGCGTCTTGGAAATGTCGGGGCGGCAGGCCTTCATCTGCCGGGCCAGTTGGGCCTTAGCAAAAATAAATTCCAACTGGCCGACGCAGAGGGTGCTGTCATAGAGGTCGCGATACTGCTGCTGGACCTTAGCCGTCAAGCGGCGGAAAATCCGTTCGATTTCCCGCGTTTCTTCAATGCGGGCTGACTGCAGGTCGTTGTTGGCGTTGACGATGGCCAAGGGTTCGATATAGAGTGTCGAACCGCTGGCCGACGTATCGTGGACGATGCCCGGAAAGGCATGGCGGTATTCCTGCTTGATGGGAATGACGTAGCGATTGTTTCGCACAGTCACCAAGGCATCTTGAAAGAACTTTTGGTACTCTTTATTTTGCAGGACGTTATTGACGTAGCGTTTCGTCTGCCGTTCCAGTTCCACGATGCGGCTGCGAAGGCGCATCAATTGGGGCGATGCATTGTCGCGAATCTGGTGGTTGTTGTCAAAAACGGTGGCAAAGGAATGGGATAGCTGCGAGAAATCGCCGATGACTTCGGCCTGTTCGGCCAGGCGCGGGTATTCGCCTGCCCGATCGGCAAAAAAGGAAGCGATTTCGTTGTAATGCTGCAGGTTATTCCATATATCTATACATTCACGAGCATCGAGAGTGACTTCTCGCTTGGCTTTTTCCAAGGCCGGCCGGATGTCGACGATACCGCCGAAGGGCGTACCGGTCTCAGTCTGCGTGCAGCGAACGGCTTCTTCCGTGTCGGTCAGCTGCTGCTCGATGACATCGGCATCACTCACCGGTTTCAGGCGGCGGGCGATTTCCTTAGACAAGCGGGACGGAGCCAGGCGTACCAGCATATGCTGGACCTGGTAGAATCCCAAAATTCTCATACTTCGTTTATTCATCTATTTGTGACTCCTGTATTATAAAATTCCGTGAAAGAAGTGGCCCCGTGTAACGGTCTGGTCTTCTTTTCCCAACACCAGTGTCTCCGTGCCGTCGACAAGACGGCGATAGCGGCTGACCTGTTCGGCCAGCCACTTCGGGCTGCGGCCCCGACCTTCGATGCGGACAGCGGCAAGGCCGGCCCGGCGGAGATCTTTATAGTAGGGCGCCATGTCGAGGTCGCGGCTGTTTAAGATGTGATTGCGGCAGTACTGGTCGGTCGCGACGGGAAAGTCTTCAGCCCGCCGGTCGCGCAGGGCATAGGCACCGCCTTGACAGATATTGGGACAGCCTTTCTTCTTTCCATTTCCGGCAAAGGACGAGATGACGCACGATTCGGTAACCATCATTTCCACCCGACCTTCGACGACGGCTTCAATCGGGCAGGGACTCTTGCGGGCCATGTCGCGGATTTGGCGCAGCGTCGCTTCAAGAGACGCCGTAATTCCGCTGCATCCGAGGGCAGCATAGGCTGACGCGGCCTGGCTGTTGAAGATATTGAGGGACCAATCAGCTCTCACGGGAAGACCCTTGCCGACCCTTTTAGCCATAGTAAAGACGGCCATGGCACCGGCGTAGATACCGTCGATGCCGGATGCGACGGCTCGCTCAAGTTCGCCTTGTACAGCCGTTCTCTGGCTTTCGCTGACGATGCGAGGGGTTCCAGCCCATAAGGCAGCACCGTGATCGTGAGCTGCCTTATGGGCCGCCTTCCAGTCTTCCTTGAGGAAGGGACGGTGATGGTACGATTCGCCGCCAAAAACAATAATATCTGCCCCATTTTCGGCGGCTGCCGTGACGGCATCGACGGTATCACAACGAACGACGAGTTCCATCTTTTCCTTTTGAGCCGATTTCGCCGGTAACTTCCGGTCGGCCACGAGTCCTGCCGCCGGACGCTGATAATCGTCCAGAATAACCGCTGTCAGGGCCTCTGCGGCCTGGCGGCGAAGGTCATTGAGGACGCTGGCCGGGATCATCTTCGTTTCGTCCCAAGCCGTCACCTCTTCCAGCGTAAAAGGCGTCTCGCCCAATCGTCCCAGTTGGCCGGCCATATAGGAAACGGTCGCCGGCCGCTTAGACGCCGGCTGGGGCTGAAAGTCCGCCGTAGCCGATGCCGTATGGCCCTTCTCATCCCAAAGGGTCAGGCTGAGGCGATCATCGCTGTCGGTTTCGACGTGGGCGTAAATAGGAATCTTTCGCGTAAGGCCGACAGGAACGTCCTCTGCCGTCTGACGGCCCGACGGATTCTTCTCGGTCAGGGTCCGGCGATTGACAGCACCGGCGAGAAAATCATCCTGATAGCTTCGGTTAAAGGCAGCCGTCAATAAGGCTGCCGCTTCATCATGAGCTGATTTGCGGGTCTTGGGGCTGCTGTTATGGGCATCGATGACCTTGCGGTACGCCGTGACCACCGTCCGGACATAGGTATCGCCCTTCATACGGCCTTCGATCTTAAAAGAGGTGACGCCGGCATCGAGGAGGTCGTCGATATAATCGAGGGCCTTTAAATCCTTGAGGCTGAGCACATAGGCTTCTTGTTTCATGACCTCTTTGCCGTCGCGAACCAAGGTATAAGGCTGGCGGCAGGGCTGGGCACAGGCTCCTCGATTGCCGCTGCGGCCGCCGAGGAAGCTGCTCATCAGGCACTGGCCGGAATAAGCCATACAAGACGCACCGTGGATGAATACTTCAATAGCCAGGGGTGACTGACTGCAGACGGATTTTATTTCCGAAAGAGACAACTCACGGGATAAGACGGCTTGGGTAAAGCCTTTCTCTTCCAAGAAACGGACGCCGTCTGAGTCGGCAACGGTCATCTGGGTACTGCCGTGAAGAGGCAGATTGGGCACGACGCGCCGTGCGAGGAGTGCCACCGCCAGGTCCTGAACGATGATGCCGTCGACACCGGCCCTATCGAGAGACTGCAAATAAGCCGTCAAATCGTCGAGCTCCGTGTCAGCCATGAGAATATTGACGGTAACGTAGACTTTTACGCCAAATAAGTGAGCCGTTCTTACGGCGCGGACGATTTCGTCGTCGTCGAGATTATGTGCAAAGCGGCGGGCATTAAAGCTCTTACCGCCAAAATAAACGGCATCGGCACCGGCATCAATGGCCGTAAGCACGTTGTCTAAAGAGCCTGCCGGTGCTAATAATTCTGCCATACTATTCCTCCTAATACTGACTCCGGCCGCTTCTGATTACAGTTGTCTGTAAATCGTCTTCAAGTCGTCCGCCGTCAGATCATAAGGCGTATGCTTGATACCGCTGGTCGGTAGGGTCATGGTTACAAACTGTTCAATTTCGTCTTCACTAAGGCCGACTACATCCCCCATGAGATCATTCATGAGCGCCGTAAAATCATCACTCCCAGAAAGTCCCAGGATGGACCATACTCGATCCGCCTTGTCGGCCATGGTCTCTTCCATGAGCCGCATATAAGCTGGGAAAAGGAGGCCATTGGCCCGGCCGTGGCTGATGCCTCGGTAATAGGTCAGCATATAGCCCATGCTGTGAATCATCGTCGTTCCCGTCTGGGCAATAGTCGTGCCGGCCAGCATGGAACCGTAGAGCAAATCCTCTCGAATGACATAGCTGAGCTCGCCCTTCAAATCGGTCAGATGAACACCGATAAAACGCATGGCCTCTTCAGCCCAAACGTCGCTCATGGGTGTCGACAAGGTCGACATATAGCCTTCCACAGCATGGCTCAAGGCGTCGATGGCCGTATCGATGGTAACCTTCTGGGACACACTTTCCGTAAAGGTCGGATCGGCAAAAGCATAGGCAGGAAAGATGAAGGGCGTATGGATAGACTGCTTGGTCCCGGCTTCGTCATTGGTCAAGACGCTGACCTTGGTCACTTCACTCCCCGTTCCGGCCGTCGTCGGTACAGCAACGATGGGCAAAGGCTTTTTATAAGGCCCTTTGAAAAGCTGTTCATCGTCAAGATCATTCGTGCAGAGAAGGGCAATGGCCTTAGCTGAATCCATAGGTGAACCACCGCCGATACCGATGATGAAATCGACGTTCTTTTCCTTAGCAAGACCTGCCGCTCGGCGAATCGTCTCGATAGAGGGATTGTTTTCAACGGCATCAAAAAGATGCCATTCAATACCCAATTCATCGAGTTTTCGGGTAACGGCATCTTGGGATCCGTTGACCTTGGCCGAACGGCGGCCTGTCACCAATAAGGCCCGGTTTCCCAAATCAGCTAAGACTCGGCCAGACTCGGCAATGCAGTCTTTTCCAAAAAACACTTGCGTCGGCATATAGTAGGTAAACATAGGAAGTCCCCCTTTGCGGCGAAAATGATATAATTTATTTTATTATCCATTTTATCATCTTTACCGCTCTGAGACCAGTTTGATCTACGCCAAAAAGGTCCCGCACCGAAGGTACCGGGACCCTTTCTGCCAGCCGAGGGCTTCCCTGCAAAAGGATATAAAAAAGGGGTCCCAGAATGGAAACCCATTGTGAGATACCCCTTTTTAATTGCATAGGTTTGACGAAAATATCTTGGAAAAATATTAACGTTTCGAGAACTGAGAAGCTTTACGAGCTTTCTTGAGGCCGTATTTACGACGTTCTTTTTCACGCGGGTCACGCGTGAGGAAACCGGCTTTTTTCAGAGCCTGACGGAAATCGCTGTCGACTTCCAACAGAGCGCGGCTGATGCCGTGGCGGATTGCGCCGGCCTGACCGGACGGACCGCCGCCCTTAACGTCAGCGATGACGTCGTACTGTTCGGTTACACCCGTAAGTACGAGGGGCTGTTTAATAACCAATTCCAGCGTTTTACGACCGAAATATGCGTTCAATTCTTTTTTATTGACGGTGATGTTACCCTGACCCGGAACCAGACGAACTCTAGCAACGGATGTCTTTCTACGGCCAGTGCCGTAGTACTGTGCTACTGCCATGAAATCTTCCTCCCGGTATTAATTAGCGAATGTTTAACTTCAAAACTTCAGGTTGCTGAGCCTGATGCGGATGTTCAGCACCTGCATAGACGTTCAGTTTGCGATACATCTGTTCACCCAATTTATTTTTCGGGAGCATACCGCGAACTGCCATTTCTACAACACGTTCCGGCCGTGTTTCGAGCAGATGGCCGGCCTGAGTGAATTTAGATCCACCGGGATAACCGGAATGATGGAAATAGGTCTTCTGGATTAACTTCTTACCAGTCAATTTAACTTTTGCTGCGTTGACTACAATTACAAAATCGCCTGTATCGACATGCGGGGTAAAAGTAGGTTTATGTTTTCCCCGAAGAACTTTAGCTACTTCGGCAGCAAGACGGCCTAATGTCTGGCCTTCAGCGTCAACAACAAACCATTTACGTTCGATGTTGCCTGCATTGGCCATAAATGTAGTTTTCATGCTGTGTAATTCCTCCCTGATTAACTAACTGACCAAGCTTTTGGTGCTCTTTCTCCGGGGCTAATGGAGTCCAAGTGAAAAGCTTACTTATTTATTTTACAGATTTTGCCGTCCCTTGTCAACAATTATTTTATTTTTTTCAAATAAGGTCTTGACAATCGTCGTCTAAAGAGGCGTTTCTCTCCCTGCATCATTCATGATGCTCCTTTTGCATACCGTATATATCATTATATATTAAAGCAGGTTCTTTATATTAGAACGTTTAACCTGAAATTTCTTGAAATTTTTTTGAAAAATCATTTGACAAGACCCCCTGTTTGGTGATAGACTTACGTCAACAACTTGATAGTGTTGCAATGAAGAGAAGAGTACACGATAGGATTTGGCACAGAGAGTTCCCATTTGGTGAAAGGGAATGCAGAGAGCATCGTGGAAGATGGACTCCGAGCAGGCTGGTCGAATAATTAGACCGTCCGGGCGCACCCGTTACAGTGCTAAGGTATTGAGGGCAAGATTTGCCTGCGTACCTGAAGAGGCTTATCCTGTGAAGGATAGGTGAAATTGGGTGGTATCACGGTGCTTCCGTCCCTTACATAGGGATGGAAGCTTTTTTTATTACAAGGCTTTCAAGTTTATACTACATTATATTTTTTATGATATCAGGGGGAAATGTACTATGAGCGAAAACAAAAACTACAAATTCGAAACGTTACAGCAGCATGCAGGTCAGGTTCCGGATCCGACGACGGGTTCCCGTGCCGTTCCTATCTACCAGACGACGTCTTACGTATTTAAAGATACGCAGCAGGCAGAAGACCGCTTCGCTTTAAAAGATCCGGGCTACATCTACAGCCGTTTGACCAATCCGACTCAGGACGTCCTGGAAAAACGAATCGCCGCTCTTGAAAACGGCACGGCAGCTCTGGCTACGGCCAGCGGCGCATCGGCTATCGCCTACTCCATCATCAACTTGGCAGGCGCCGGCGACGAAATCATCGCCGCTCCTACCCTTTACGGCGGCACGGTCGAACTCTTTACGGAAACCTTCAAACACCTCGGCATTACGACGCACTTTGCCGATCCCGACGATCCGCAGTCCTTTGCCAAATACATCAACGACAAGACCAAGGCCATTTACCTCGAAAGCCTGGGCAACCCGGCCATCAATATTCCCGACTTTGAAGCCATCGCAGCCATTGCCCATGAAAACGGCCTGCCGGTTATCGTCGACAATACCTTTGCAACGCCGTTCCTCTTCCGTCCTCTCGACCACGGTGCCGACATCGTCGTCCATTCGGCTACGAAATTCATCGGCGGCCACGGCACGACCTTAGGCGGCCTCATCGTAGAAAACGGCAAGTTCGACTGGGCTGCTTCGGGCCGCTTCAAAGAATTCGCTTCGCCGGATCAGTCCTATAACGGCGTCAACTTCGCCAAAGATATTCCCGGTGCCGGCTTCGTCACCCGTATCCGCGCCAAAGCCCTCCGCGACCTCGGCGCCTGCATCAGCCCGTTCAACGCCTGGCTCCTCATCCAGGGCCTTGAATCGCTGTCGCTGCGCATCGAACGCCACGTTGCCAATGCCCAGAAGATCGCTGATTTCTTAGAAAACAGCCCCAAAGTTGCCAAGGTCAACTATCCGTCCCTGCCGTCTTCGCCGTACTATAAATTGGCTCAGAAATACTTCCCCAAGGGAACAGGTTCCATCTTCTCCTTTGAACTCAAAGACGGCTATACGGCAGCCCGCAAATTCATCGACAGCGCCGATATCTTCTCGGATCTGGCCAACGTCGGCGACTCCAAGTCGCTCCTCGTTCACCCGGCTTCGACGACCCATCAGCAGCTTTCGGAAGAAGCCCAGCGCGCCTGCGGCATTACGCCCGGTACGGTCCGCATCTCCATCGGTCTCGAAAACATTGAAGACCTCTTAGCCGCCGTCGAAAACGCACTGGAATCTATTTAAGTATCTTTTCGCAGGGAGGACCGGATTATGCCGATTAAAATTGCCGACGGGCTTGCCGCCAAAGAAAAACTGCACGACGAGGGGATTTTCACCATCGATAAGGGGCTGGCCCTCCATCAGGACATCCGGCCCCTGCACATCCTCATCCTCAACCTGATGCCTTTGAAGAAGCCGACAGAGCTGCAGCTGCTCCGCCTTCTCGGCGACTCGCCGCTCCAGGTCGAAGTCGACTTCTGCCACACCGAAATGCATCAGAGCACCCATACCGATGCCTCGTACTTGGATGAAAATTACTACGTATTCGAGGACATCAAGGACCGATATTACGACGGCCTGATCATCACCGGGGCTCCGGTAGAACAGATGCCTTTTGAAGACGTCGACTATTGGCCGGAAATGAAGACCTATTTTGACTGGGCCGAGACCCATGCCTTTTCAACGCTCCTCTTCTGCTGGGGTGCTCAGGCCGGGCTCTACCACTACTACGGCATCGAAAAGCGGGATTTGCCGTCAAAACTCTTCGGTATCTTCGAATACCGACTGACCCAGAAGCATCACCCGCTCTTGAGGGGTTTCGATGACCGCTACTTCATTCCCCAGTCTCGTCACACGGCCATTGACGATATCGCCGTCTACAATACGGCGGAGCTGGAAATCTTATCCCGCTCCGCCGAAAACGGCATCAACATCATCGGCACGCCGAATCACCGCCGCTTCTTCGTCCTCGGCCACTTCGAATACGACCGGCGGACCTTAGAAGAGGAATATATACGGGATAAGAAAAAAGGCCTGCCCATCGCCGTCCCCAAGGGCTACTACCCGGACGACAACGATACGAAAGAACCGTATTTCACCTGGTGCAGCTATGCCCACCTCTTCTATCACAACTGGCTGAATATCGTCTATCAGGAAACGCCTTATGAATTAGAATCGATTCAAAGCCTCGCTCTCTGCGGCCATTAACAGACAAAATCACCTCCCATTCTCGGAATGGGAGGTGATTTTTATATAGGCCGTAATAAAAGTCGCTTATTTCGTACCGAAGATGCGGTCGCCGGCATCGCCGAGACCGGGCACGATATAGCCTTGGTCATTCAAGGTATCGTCGAGGGCTGCAACATAGATGCGAACGTCAGGATGGTCGGCATTGACCTTCTGAACCCCCTGCGGAGCAGCTACTAAGCACATGAGCTTAATGTTCTTGATACCCTTTTCTTTGAGCAGCGTAATGGCTGCCGATGCACTGCCGCCGGTCGCCAGCATGGGATCGACGATGATGAAATCGCGGTTTTCTACGTCAGGCAGCTTGCAGTAATATTCAACCGGTTCCAGTGTCTGCGGATCGCGATACAGGCCGATATGACCGACCTTTGCCATGGGGATGAGGTTGAGCATGCCCTGAACCATACCCAGGCCGGCACGGAGAACGGGGACGATGCCCAGTTTTTTACCGCTGATCTGCTTGCCCGTCATGGAAGCGACCGGCGTTTCGATGGCTACATTTTCGAGAGGCAGATCCCGCGTGATTTCATAGCCCATGAGCATGGTGATTTCTTCTAAGAGGTTGCGGAAATCTTTCGACCCCGTTTCTTTTTTGCGCATGAGCGTGATTTTATGCTGAATAAGCGGATGATCCATTACTTGTACGTGCATGTGTGAATACTCCTTCCTCATTTATCCATGTCGGCAATTTTAGCAACGCGTTCAGCGTGACGGCCGCCGTCAAAGCCGGTGGACAGGAAAATACGAACGATTTCTCTGGCCAGGCCCGGTCCGATAACGCGGCCGCCCATGGTCAGAATGTTGGCGTCGTTATGGCGGCGGCAGTATTCTGCAGAAAACGTATCATGGCAGAGAGCCGCCCGGATACCGTGGACCTTATTGGCAGCAATGCTGATACCGATACCGGTGCCGCAAACGAGGATGCCCCGGTCAAAGGTACCGTCGGCAATGGCTTCAGCAACTTTTTTGGCAACGTCGGGATAATCGCAGCGATCGCCGCTCAAGGTGCCGTAGTCGGTAAATTCAATGCCTTCTTCTTTCAAATATTCTTTGATGTTTTCCTTCAGTTCAAATCCGCCGTGGTCGGCGCCAAGTACTAATTTCATCATTAGATCCTCCCCTGTATGCTGGTATAATTCAATTTTATTATACATCTTCCTGTCACTTCGGAAAAGCCTTAATCGACGACGATGACATGACCGCCGGCAGCTTTCTTCATACGGTTCATGATAGCAAGGCCGAGCCCTTCATCATCGACGCCTTCTGCTAAGATGACATCGACGACGTCACTGTCAAAAGAGAGCAGACCTGTATAGAGCTGGTTGGCCAGGGCATCTTTATCGTCATGATGACCCCAGACGTACATATTTTTGTGCGGGAAATGGCTGCCCACTTCTTCACTGACTAAAAAGCCGACGGTCTTCCCTTCACCCTTAAGCTCTTCGTACAGGGACTGGATTTTTTCCGTCACCTTATCGGTCGAGCCTACGACGACAGTCATCGGCGCCGACGGTGCATAATGACGGTACTTCATACCCGGCGCCTTGGGAACGCCCTTGCCCGTCACTAACGTCGTATCCATCTCGACGATGGGGACGATTTCCTTCAGCATTTCGATGGTGACGCCGCCGGGACGAAGAATGGTAACCTTATCGTCGCCATTACATTCAACGATCGTCGATTCGACGCCGATGTGGCAGGGGCCGCCGTCGATGACCATATCGACACGTCCGTCCATGTCGTGCATGACTTCAGCTGCCGTCGTCGGACTGGGCCGGGTCGACAAGTTGGCACTGGGGCCGGCTACAGGAACACCGGCACAGCGCAGAAAAGCCCGGCAGATATCGTGATCGGGACAGCGAAGGGCTACCGTATCGAGGCCCCCTGTAGCTGCATCGGGAACGACGGCCTTTCGGGGCAGGACGATGGTCAAGGGACCGGGCCAGAAATAGTTCATCAATTTCTGAGCCGTCGGCGAGATGACCGCTGCCGCCTGAAGGGCGCCTTCTTCGTCGGGAACGGTCAAAATCAAGGGATTATCGCTGGGACGCCCTTTCGCTTTATAGATGCTGCGGCAGGCATCGGCATCGAGGCCGTTGGCACCGATACCATACACCGTTTCCGTCGGAAAGACGACGAGGCCGCCGGCACGAATAATCCTTCCAGCTTCTTCAAGAATCTCTTTCTGTTGCTCTATATCCGTAATTTCTACAAGTTTCGTCTGCTTCATTGTCTACTACTCTTTTCTTGTAAATAACAGGACTCGGTCGATGCCGCCGTAATCTTTGACGGTCTGCTCATAGTCATAGGCACCGGTCTGACAGAAAATATCGATGACGTCAGGCCCTTGGCCGGCACCGATTTCGACGGCACAATGGCCGCCGCCTTTGACATAGGCCGGCGATTCAGCGGCCAGCCTGCGATAGATAGAAAGGCCGTCGTCGCCGCCGTATAAGGCAAGTTCCGGATCATGACGAACTTCAGGCTGAAGCTCGACCATATCCTTGGCCGTCAAATAAGGCGGATTCGATACCAGCCAGTCGCAGGCCATGGACGGTACCTTAGCCAACAAGTCGCTTTCCATCCAGGTCACGCGTTCTTCCAAGCCTAAATGCCGGCCGTTTTCAGCAGCTACGGCCAAGGCCTTCGGAGATATATCGATGCCCATTCCCGTCGCTTCCGGCAAATAGGACAAGAGGCTGAGCAGGATGGCCCCGCTCCCCGTCCCGACGTCGATGATGACCGGCGCCGTTCCCTTGGCAGCCACTGCAACCGTTTCGACGAGCATTTCCGTTTCCGGCCGCGGGATGAGCACATCCTGGCTGACCTTGAAGTCAAGACCCATAAAGGCCTTGGTTCCGAGAATATGGGCGACGGACAAGCGGCTGCCCCGCTTTTTCACCAGTTCCCGATAAGCCGCCAGTTCTTCACCGTTCATGGGCTCATCGTAATGGGCATATAAATAAATCCGCTCTTTTTTTAAGACGTGGGCCAAAAGGATTTCCGCATCCAGGCGCGGTGAATCGATGCCTTTTTCTGCAAAGTACTGTTGAGTCCATTGCAGCAAGGCACCGATGGTCCAAATCTTATTCATTTTCGGCTTCTTTCATCAGTTCAGCCCGGCGGGTTTCAGCCAGAGCCTGAATAAATTCGTCGATGTCACCGTTTAAGATGTTATCGAGTTTGTACAGGGTCAGGTTGATGCGGTGGTCCGTTACCCGGCCCTGAGGGAAGTTATATGTACGAATTCGTTCACTGCGGTCGCCCGTACCGACCTGGCTGCGCCGTTCTTCCGTCAGTTCGGCGTCGGCCTTCTGCTGGGCCTGGTCGAGGAGGCGGGCTTTCAAGACACGGAGGGCTTTGGCGCGGTTTTCCAGCTGCGACCGTTCGTCCTGACATTCGACGACCATGCCCGTCGGAATGTGGGTCATGCGGACAGCAGAACTCGTCTTGTTGACATGCTGACCGCCGGCACCGGAGGCACGGAAATAATCGACGCGGACGTCGTCCATATTGAGGTCGATTTCGACGTCTTCTGCTTCCGGCAGAACGGCAACGGTCGCCGTCGACGTGTGGATACGGCCGCCGGCTTCGGTAACGGGAACGCGCTGGACGCGGTGGACGCCCGATTCATATTTCAGCTTGCCAAAGACGCCGGATCCCTCGATAGAGAATACGACTTCTTTAAAGCCGCCCAATTCCGGTTCATTGGAGCTGATGATGCTCGTTTTCCAGCCGGGCTGCTTTTCGATATATTTCATATACATGCGGAACAAGTCACCGGCAAAGAGGGCTGCTTCGTCGCCGCCGGCACCGCCGCGGATTTCCATGATGACGTTCTTGTCATCCCGCGGGTCCTTGGGCAGCATGAGGATGTGCAGCTGATCTTCAAGGTCGGCCTGTTCTTTTGTAAGACCGTTCATTTCTTCCTTAGCCATGGCGATGAGGTCATCATCACTGTCGGGATCGTTTAAGATTTCCTGATCCCCTTCAATCGTATTGGTAATGTCTTTATACTTGCGGAACGTTTCGACGAGGGGCATGAGCGACGCGTGTTCCTTCGTCAGTTTCTGCCATTCTTCCTGGCGGGCAATGACCGCAGGGTCGCTGATTTGCTGTTCCAGGTCGATGAATTTATTCTCCACGGCCTGGACTTTATCCATAAATGAGCTCATTATTCTCTCCTTACTTTATCTCGGTAACGTCGCCGTCGTCAGCTGGTTTTGCGGCCTTCATGGCTTCGATGGCAACTTCTATCTGGTCGGCGTGCGGTTCGCGGGTCGTCAGATATTGAAGCCAAAGACCCGGTCGGAATATGGTTTGAATGACGGGATTGGTCGTGCGCCCGGCCAAGCGTATCATTTCATAACTGATACCGGCAACGACGGGCATGAGGATGATACGGGACAAGACGCGTTCGATGAAACTCGGCCAGCCTAAAAAGGCAAAGACGAAGATTGAAACGACCATGACGATGAGCAGAAAATTCGTGCCGCACCGCGGATGAAGGCGGGTATGGCGCATGACATTTTCAACGGTCAGCTCTTCGCCTGATTCATAAGTCCAAATCGTCTTGTGCTCGGCTCCGTGATATTCAAAGACCCGGCGGATGTCTGCCGTCATGGAAATGGCCTTTATATATAATAGAAATATAGCCAGGCGCAAAACCCCTTCGACGACGTTGAGCCGAAAGGCACTGTCCGTAACGCCGGGAATGAATTTAGCAGCATATGTAGGGATGACCAGGAAAAAAACGATGGCCAAGAGAACGGAGACAGCCATGGTCAGGGCCATCTGCCAGTTCGACAGTTGTTCCTCTTCTTCACCGGCAGCCTGAGCCGAATAAGACAGGCTCTTCATGCCGTAGATCAGAGACTCGACCAAGGCAATGGTTCCCCGTAAAAAGGGTTTCTTCAGAATCGGGAATCGTTCGGAAATGGACCGAATGGCCTCTTTTTTTACCGTAATTTCACCGGACGGCGTCCGTACGGCCGTGACAATGGTATCGGGACTGCGCATCATAACCCCTTCGATGACAGCCTGACCGCCGACATAAATCTTCGGTTTCTTCAAAGCGCTACCTCCCTTTCTCCACATACAAATAGAGCAGAGCATTTCTGCTCTGCTGCCCACTTGTACTGCTGCTTATTTAGCTGTTTTACCATAACGTTTATTGAACTGTTCGATACGGCCACGAGCCTGCTGAGCACGCTGCTGACCCGTAAAGAACGGATGGCACTGAGAGCAAATTTCAACACGCAGTTCCGGTTTCGTAGAACCTGTTTCAAACGTATTGCCGCATGCGCAAGTTACCTTGGCATTCGTATAATACTTCGGATGAATACCTTCTTTCACCACTTACACCTCTTTCTATATCAATCATTCAAAACCTATGCTAGAATAGTTTATCACATCGAGCCTTGAAATGCAAGGAAAATATCGACGGGTTCACGGGATTCCGTCACTTATCAGATACCGCAAAAGGAGACATCAACAACGAACGCCTCCTTCTTTATATACTATATTATATCTTATTCTTAAAAGAGGTACCACCGGTCCCCTTATTAAATCTTCGGGCATGATAGAATCGGACACACCGTGCATAGTCAAAAAGCCCTGCAGGGCATGATGCGGCAAAACAGTATGAGCGACGGTATCCATATGGGTAAAGAAAATGTTGGCCGAAAACACGCTTTTGATGAAGGATAAAAAAAGACGACCACCTCCGTGATCGTCTTTTATCTTATGGCGGAGAGCGTGGGATTTGAACCCACGATAGAGCGTTCGCCCTATACATGA
>OFMH01000460.1_pt1 | contig 29832 bp, 25 predicted proteins | sample 1541761 | NCBI WGS metagenome assembly OFMH01 (sample SAMN04209249, study PRJEB22552) | human gut metagenome | biome: gut; material: feces | host: Homo sapiens | place: USA: Oklahoma
CTACATAAATCTCGCTGCCCTTGCGGTCGTAGTTATCATACTTGTTGAAGTTCTCTGCAAACCAGGCTGGGTTTCTGTAGTAGTGCTCATCAAGCAGTTCTATGCTCTCGTTGCTTTCCCACTTAGGGTTGTCATCGCCCCAAGCCACCACGTTACCGATGAGGTGCATCTTAGGATATTTCGCCAATACGGCATCCTTGAACTTCTTGAAGCGCTCGTAGTAGTGGTCGCTCTGCTGGCGAGGGTCTGGCTGGTTGTTCTCATTACCAATTTCCAGATATTCGATGTTGTATGGTTCCGGATGACCGTTCTTGGCACGCAGGGCACCATATTTAGAGGTAACAGGACCATTGGCATACTCCAGGGCATTCATGCACTCGTCAATCCAAGGCTGGATGCTATCCACAGGAGTCATACCGCCGTGCCACAAACCTACGTTTACTACATAGAGAGGCTTGGCGTTCAAATCTTCGGCAAGCTGAAGATACTCATCGAATCCCATACCGTCGCTGGTGCGGTAGCGCCAGTTTACGTTCTTATGACCCGGACGCTCCTCGATAGGACCGATGGTCTTCTCCCAGTGGAAGGCATTCTCAGGAGACTCCTGTCCCTCTACGTAGCAACCGCCTGGGAAGCGGACGAACTTAGGATGGATGTTATAGAGAAGCTGAGCCAAATCAGGGCGCAAGCCGTTCTCGCGATTCTTGAAAGTAGGAGGGAAGAGGCTAACCACGTCGAGAACGATGGTACCCTTGCCGTCGGCTACGAGTTCAAACTGCGCTTTCGCATCGTTGGCATTGGCTGTAAGTTCAGCTGTATATTTGGTCCACTTCTTGCCAACCTTGGCATTGAGGGATGTTTCAGCATACACCTTGTCGCCCTTTGCGTTGGTGAGGCGAGCCTTCAATCCGCCCTTGTAGCTACCCTTTGCCCAGAAAGAGAGCTTGTAGGTTCTGCCCTGAACGGCGTTGATGCCCCAGAAGCCTTCGTTGATGAGAGAGGCTGTGGCAGCAGGCTTTGCCGCGATGGTAAGCTGGAGAGCCTTGCCCTGTGCCTTGTTGAGCAGACCCTTGTTGATGAGTTGTGTCTGGATTTTTGCACCTTCCTGGGCGGAAGTTTTCCAGGTAGGGATGTTCTTGTCGTCATCCTCGAAAGAGCGGTTGCTGATGAGTTCGGCATAGAGACCGCCATCGGCAGCATGGTTGATATCCTCGAAGAAGATACCATATAAATTAGGTGAAACCTTGACGCCTGGGTTGGAGGCATCTACGTTGATGGTTACTTGGGCGTTGGCTGCCAATGTTGTGGCGAGCACAGCCGAGAGTAAAAAATGTCTTTTCTTATTCATTGTTTATTCTTTAGGCTTGTTTTTATTTTGTTGCTTGTTATTTGCTGGTAGCATGAAGCCGCAGCTTTTGGAAGTTACTTCCTGCTGCGATTCATACACAGCCGCAAAAGTACACAAAATACACGGAAAAGAGGTGGACAAAACGGAGAATATAGTGTAAAAGGTGGATTTCCTGCTGAAAATCCACCTTTTTATCCTCTGTGAGGGTGTGTCATTATTCATCGGATTACGCACGGAAAATCTATGAAGTAATCCCCCAATCCAATATGCCTTTTCCTTCCTCGTCCAGTTCTATGCCGAGGCCTATCACCTTTCGCTTGTCAGCTTTGAAAGGTTCCAGGTATCTGTTTTCTTGAATCTGCTGGATAGCAGCCTTCTTGCCGCCATTGTTTCTCAGCTTCAGTTCTATCACGTAGATGTAGCGGGAAGTCTGGGCTATGAGGTCGATTCTTCCTGTAGCAAGCATGTGCTCTACTTCTACTTTCAGTCCGATGGCATTCAGAATGGTACTGATGATGAGTCTATAGCGCTCTTCAGCGTGGGCAGAACCACCTCGTAGAGAGCCTGTTTCACTTCCTGATTAGGGAAACCGAGGAAGTAACCAAATTCATCGCTGCTTTTGATGGTAAGGTAGCCCGTCTGATAGAGGAAAAGCTCGGCACCACCATTGATTACATCTGAACTCTCAAGCGTCTTGCGTAAGATTGGACAATGTTCGAAATTACGTAAGCGAAGCTCCATATTATCCACAAACTTCGGCAGCATGGAGGTAGCGCCTGATGAAACCCAGAAACAGCTCAGGTCTTGTGTATCAAGTGCATTGAGGAGACTGAAAGGATTGTAGATGTCCACCAAATTTCTGCGACTGAAATGGTAGCCGTCATAGTAATCCTTCAGATTATCATGGGTTTGCTGCAAAGTCCAGCCATTCACTTCAGCCATCCTTTCCAGTTCCGGCTTGAAGTTCTGTCCGATTTCTTCTTCTGTGATGCCGCAGATGGCAGCATATTCTGGAAGGAAACTGATATTGGTCAGGTTGTTGAGAACCGAGAAGAGAGAAATCTGCGTAAACTTGGTAATGCCCGTGATGAAGACGAAACGCTGGTAGGCATCGTCAGCCTTCAGAATGGCAAAAACGCTTCTATATACGTCTGTGCAACCCTCATGCTCGGGAGTTTTCCAGGAGTGCTGGAGAGGAGAGTCGTATTCATCGATGAGAATGGCGACTTTGAGCCCTGTTTGCTTATAGGCGGTTTTGATGATGAGGTCGAAGCGGTTTCCCAGTGAATCTGTTGGTTTAATATGGATGCCATATAATTGCTCATAAACATCAAACGTTTGATCCAGATATGCCTTAACTTCATCTGCGGTTGCTCCCCCTCGGCTCATGTCAAGTCGAATTACCGGGTACTGTTTCCAATCTTTTTCCAGCTCCATGATTTTCAGTCCTTCGAAGAGATCTTTTCTTCCTTCGAAGTAAGCCTGGAGCGTATCAACAAGCACAGATTTTCCGAATCGGCGAGGACGGCTCAAGTAATTATACTTAAAACCTTGGTTCGCCAATTTCCAAATCATGTCAGTTTTATCAACATAGAGGTATCCTTCCTCTCTGATAACATTGAAAGATTGTATGCCTACCGGCAGCTTTCTGTATTCATTGTTTGCCATAATCATTTCTCCTATTCCTTTCTTTATCCGCAAAGATACGGCATTTTTTTGGATTGTGCAAGTTTTTGGCAATTAAAAAGATGTAAATCGTTTCCGACAGGGGGGATTGCAAATCCCCAGGTTTGATAAGTCGAACCTTTTTATACGACGGATTGCAAATCATAAGTGGTTGATAGTTTTGTTATTCAATAGAGGTAAATTCTATGGTTTTTCAAATTTTTGCATTTTTTTCTTGGAGTTTTCAGAGAAAAATCGTAAATTTGCCATCAGATATCAATTATCTCAATATTTTGCCATGGGTAAATATATTAACCCCTTCACCGATTGGGGATTCAAACGCCTCTTCGGGCAAGAATTCAGCAAGGATTTGCTGATTAGTTTCTTGAACGACTTGTTGGTTGACGAAATGCATATCAGGGATGTCACCTTCAAGGATAAAGAGCAACTGGCAGATTCAAAAGATTTGCGTGGCTGCATCTTTGATATTTATTGTGAAACCGATGATGGAAATCATTTCATTGTCGAGATGCAGAACAGATGGGTGCCATTTTTTGTCAATCGCTCCATCTATTATGCCAGCAAGGCTATTGTCGGGCAGCGGAAAAAGACAATCGAGCAGAAACCTGCTCTCTATCAGTTAATGCCCGTCTATGTCGTCTGCCTCATGAATTTCATGCCAAAGGACAATGCAGTGTCGAAATTCAGAACCGATGTAGCCTTGTATGAAAAAGGAAGTCAAGATGTCTTTTCCGACAATCTTCACTTCATCTACTTGTCTCTTCCTTTCTTTGACAAGAAGGCTGAAGAATGTGAAAGTGATTTTGACAAATGGATTTATGTATTAAAGCATATGGAAGCATTAGAGAGAATGCCGTTTACGGCACAGAAGAAGATTTTCAAGCGTCTTGCTGAACTGGCAGATTCCCGCTGTCTGAGTCAGGAAGAGCAAGAGAAATATGATGAAAGCTTAAAGGCCGCCGATGATTACTATGGTGTCTTAATGAGCTATTATATGAATGGTATTGATGAAGGTTTTGCCAAAGGTGAAGCTAAGGGTTTTGCCAAAGGTGAAGCAAGAGGTAGTTATCACAAAAGTCTTGATATAGCGAAGAAAATGCTATTAAAGGGTATGGATGATGACTCTATCATGGAACTGACAGGCTTAACCCATGAGCAATTGCATCAATTGAAATCATAAAATTATCAGATACAAGTTCTCCCCATAAGCCAGGCGATAGATGCCTGAACTTATAGGGAGTTTTTTTTTGCTTGAAAGTTATTACCTTACTCTGCCTCACGGTCTTTCTGGGTAACTATTCAGTCATTAAAAAAATACACGTATTCAATGGGGGACTAAAAGTTCGAACTGTTATATGTTATGGATTAGGGGGATTACAAATCCCCTGGTTTGATAGGTCGAACCTTTTTTTACGACGGATTACAAATCCGTCGGGACGCCTAACGGTGTGTGGGACGGCTGGCGGGGGTGGAATTTTCAGGGCACAAAAAAAGTCGTGGAATCTTAGAAGGTGAGTCACCTCGTCAACTAAAATTCCAACGACCAGTCTAGTCTAGTCTTCGCAAATTTGTATAATAGTAAATGATAATAATGTCTTATAATAACTAAAACAAGGGGGAGGAAGTATTCCCAACTTCCTTCCCTCCTCTCTTACAGATATATGATTCTTAACTTTTGTATTTTGCTAACTATTTTTTGTAGTTGATTGTCACCATCTTAGGCAGGTTGCTGTTGTAGTGCTTAACCTTGATGAAGAATTTACCTTCAGTACCTGTTACGGCACGTACATTCTTCATTGTGATGGTTTGAGTATTTCCGATCACACTTGGATCTTCATACTTGGTGACGAACCAACAGTTCCAGCCAGCGCCTCCATCAACCTCTGCTGTAGAAGCTACCTTTACATCGCTGCCTATTGGGTTCACATCGTTGGATGCAATCTCAATTTCTATTGGCAACAACTCCTTAGGATAGTAACTTGGAATTGTGAATGTCAGTTTGGCTTCTGAAGTTGCATCCTTACCCATTGTATTGGCAAATTCGAAGTTGAAGTCCACATTGCTGATACTGTAGAGATGGATGTTGCGGGTCAATCCATGCTTCTTATCTACCAGCTTGATGGTGGCAGTCTTACATTCACTGGCACTGATATCACCAATCTTGTATGTGATGGTTCCCTTACCGGTTGCTGCGTCATACTGTACTGTAGGTACAGGAAGCTTTCCACCTTCCAGCTTTGTGAAGTTCTTGTTCTCAGTCCAGGAAACATCGAAGTCGGCTGCAGTTTGAGAAGCCTCGCCCTTGTATTCAAAGTCGATGGTCTGCTCGCTGTTTGCAGATTCCTGTGTCAACATCTGGTAAGTACCATTCACGATGTTCATAGTGTTAGTACCATCAGATATTTCCTGGATGATATCTTCTACCGTAATCCATGGATTGTTGGCAGGAGTTCCTTCGTATGCCTGTGTACAGTTTGCGTAACCCAGGTTCTTGTTCAATCTCTTGATGTTGATTCGGTAGAGATGGTTTCTCTTGACTGGCATCTGAATACCTTCGTTCTGAAGCAGAACTTGGAACCATTTTGTTACACCACCCTTGTATGTCACTTCCATAATTACCTTGAGCGGCTTTTCCAAAGAGTTTTCCTGCTCAAATGTATATTGCATAGGCAGGTTGCTGCTGTTTGGCCACATCTCTTCATTTCCTACAGAGAATTTTTCTCCTTCAGAAGGCCATCTTGTTGGATCCAGCGATGGAGTGATGTAGGTGCATTCTGCTTTCCATGCAGCTGCATCAGTCAGCATATTGGTTTCTGGGAAAGTCAGCTTTTCCTTATCTCTATTGAATGGAGCTACCGTACCATGCTGCATCACGTTGCCCAGTGCATATCTGATATTGGTGATTTCGCTTGTATTGCCTTCCCAGTTTACTTCTATCTTGGCACGGTTGCGGAGCAGATGGATCACATTGTTTGCCACTACATCCTTGGTGAGGAATTCTGTCATTTCTTCAGAAGTATTCTTCTTGACATAACCCCAATACACCATCTTGTCGTGCTGCCGATTGTTGTTTTTGTTATCGAAGCTAGTCATGAGATTATTCTCATGTCTTCCAATCCACTCTGCTGACTTGTTGAAATCAATCGGCTGGTCGCCGGTAGTTACTGTATTTTCGGCAGTGGCATTCGCCATGATGTGGATGCGGGCAGTTCCCGTAGGAATCGTTGCTGAGATATTCTTCTTGTCCGATCCGCCATCATTCTTGATTTCATTGGTTGCCACCGACTCGATAGCCAGATTTTTGGCAAGTCCCAGGAAATAACCATCTTTGTCAAAGCACAGCAGCTTCATATCGTTAGCGCTTGCAATACCTTCGGTTGCGAAGTTAGCTACTCTGCTCTCTACTTTCGAGTAGTTTGGTACGGAGATGGTGAAGTGGGCTTGATACGTGCCTGTCTCATTCTTGGAAGGAACGCCATTGTCCACCATGCTGTCGGAGCAGGCTGTCAACATGGTTAACAGCGCTGCCATTATTCCGATATATGTCTTTATCTTTTTCATTTCGTAACTTCCTTAAATGTTATTACTTCATTTGTTTATCTAACTCATCAACCTCTGCAGGGGTGAGGTCGCGAACGCAACGAACGAAAACTTCATTACCAGACTCAACACCGGTAGCTACCGTCTTATTGTTAAGCGTATAATAATTCGCTCCTTCCAAAACTGGCTTGATAGGCTGTTTTGTCTTACCTTTGTTATTCTTGTATGATTCCTGTTGGAAGTCAACAATGAATTGTATCTCTGTCTTTGTTGGGAGACGCCAACCATCATATATTACTTGTTTGCCGTTTTCCTTCTTTACTTCCCGGTACGTTTCACAATGCGTCTTTGCTCTGGATTGATTAAAATTTGTCGATCTTACAGCTCCAAGCTGTGAAGCAATCATAAATGCAGGGGATACGACTTCGTCGTTTGTATAGCCTGTAGATTTATCGATGTTTGGATGAGCAATATTATATTTGCTATCTTTTGTACTTGAAACTTGTATGATGTACATACGGTTGTTCTTCAAATTATCAAATGAAGTGTCGTTATAAAAACTACGGATATAGCTATTCTCGTAATATTTTGCTTGATATCCACCATTATAATCATAAGTATATGAGTTATAGACATTTTGACCTGCAGCTGTACGATATGCCCATCCATCTTTACTTCTAGAAGAATAGTCTCCGAAGAAGTTCTGGGTTTCAATCAGAGGTGACTGCTTGTATTTTACTGTTGCTTGTTTACCTTCAGCATTTTCAAGAGTCAAGACGATATACTTGGAGAAGCGATTCTGCGGGATAGGAGAATTAATGGCGATCTTACCACCAAGATTTACTCCATCCTTTTCATCCTGCAATTCCATTTTTGTTGGGTATGGATAGAATGGAATTTCTTCTTTCACCCTATATTCGTAATGTCCTCCAATTCCCAAAAAACCTGAAACCCATACTTTCTCTTTTTTGATGATAGTCTCCTTGTATCCCTCAGAATACACTTCAGTATTTCCTTCATTATCGATGTAGTACACCTTTTTGCTAAGGATCTTCACTGGGCTGGAAGACTTATAAGTCACGCTCATATCCTCATCTACATTCTTCATATAGACAACCTTTGGAGTCACCATCAGATAAGAAGTATTGGCATCGATATCAGTAGTACCGCCATCCGACCAAGGGAGAACATCATAGACAACCTTACCAGTAGTGATGTATTCAATCTCAGAGCTGCCGCCCTTGTTGTTGATCTTGGCATCAATGGTATAGATGGTGTTGCGGTTCAGCTTCTTGGCATCCTCACCGGTAGCCTTAGGGTCACGGACAGGAATCTTGTAATGGTTTATCTCCGTATTGCCATCGGCTGTAAGAGGAACCTGGAGGTAGATGGCTGGCGCATTGGTATCGTCTGTCCACTGAGTGGCATAACTGTAAGTGGTTACGGTATATTCGCCACTTCCACCCTGTGCTTCCACCATTTCACCATCCTTCAACTCAGACTCCTTATTGTTGCCGAAGATAGTAGTCTTGGCATTGTAGTTCTTCAACTGCCATTTTGCCTGACCAGCTGTATAGCCTTCTACGTCAACATGAATGGTAAGGGCAATCTTGGCAGCAGCACGAGCCAGATTAACTGGAATGGTCTGTGTAGGTTCCTTGGTTACCTGGTAGTTCTGCTCGCTACTCATCAGGAACATCTTGTTGCTGTTGCTGGTAGCATCGTATGGCTTCCAGATATCCTCGTCGGTCTGTACATCGCCTGAACCTGTGGCGTTAGCCACAGATTTCACGCTGTAAGTATTACCTTCCTGCAGATCATTATCTACTTTCCAGTTCTTTTGAGCAATCACTTTCTCCTCGCCGCTCTGCAAGCCGTCAGTGAAAGTCTTATCTACCTTGCACTCATTATATTCACCAAACATCTTGATGTTGAAATTATAGAGTTTATCCTCGTTGAGGCTTGCTTCAGAAGCGGTAGTTGCTCTCGAAATCTTGTTGTCAAGGATGAGAGGCTTCACGCTCAACTGCTGAGCTCCCTGATAGATGAGCTCAGAGTCTTCTGCGCAACCCACAAGGGATAATCCCATGGTGAGAGCCATAAGTGCCAGTGTCGTATTCTTATATATATTCAACGTTTTCATGATGTTTGTCATTTATTGTTGTTTATATCTTATAGTTTACTTTACTTGGGTGAATTCCATATCGGTCTTCGTTCCCGTTCCTGTGGCTGTACCTTCGCTTCCATCAGAAGGAGCATTGATGATTACCTTCATATTTGGACTATAGGCTACCATATAGACATGGCAGGTATAGTTGTCACGCTGGGTATAGTCGAGTACCGATCTTGGAACCACATAGAAAGGCTTAACCTCTGTAGTGGTACCGTCGCCTGTAATCACGGTCATTACGTCAGCCAGATCGTAAGAACCATCAGCTTTTACCTTGTCGGCATAAATGAATCCGTAGTCTGGGCTATCTGTCTGGAGAACCCAGCTCTTGCCATTGGTATTCATCTCCGTGAATGAGATTTTTGGTCCGAATGTAGCATTGTTGAATGCTATTTCACTACTATTTTCGCCATTCTTCTCGATGTTTGTCTTGATAGAGATGGCATCATTGAAAGTGTAATTTGCTCCGGTTTCCCAAGGCAATACTGTTGGTAAGACATTCAGTTCTGCCGGATGCTCTGGATCACTGCCTCCTTCTCTGTCCACCTTGGCTGTTACGTCGTAGATGGTGTTGCGGTCGAGGCGATAGAGAGGCTCGTATTTGGTCCAATCTGTTGTTGCGGCATCGTTGCTTTCATAGAGGCGCTTGTTAACCGGCACCTTGTAGAAGTAATCCTTGCCATTGTATTTTGCCTTGAGCAGGATGTAGGTCTGCTTGCTGACATCGATTGGCTCTTCTGCATACGGATTCTTTGTCTTGTCAATCCAACTGTTGGCGTATGAGTAGAACACAGCCTTGTTGTTTTGTGTTACGACAGGAACAGTTACCTTGCTGCTGGCTGCTGCATCTTTATTCAATGCATTGTCGGTGATGTTGCCGTCGGCGAGGATAGAACCATCTGCTGCGTAGTGTATCAACTGACAGGCATACTCTGTAGGAGCTACTGTGTTGCCCTTGTCATCTTGTACGTTGAGGCGAATCTTGGCTAGCGCTCTCTTCAGCTGGAACTGGATGTGAATCGTTCCGTTCACAATCTGTTTCGTCTCCTTCATCTTGGCATCCATCACGAATGAAGTCTGCTTTGCCTTGGGATTGAAGGTGGCTGCCTTGTTGATGGTGGCAGCTTTCAATTGATCCAATGTTGTGATTCCGCTGATATTATCCAGGTTTGCCACCAGATAGAGGGTGTTGCCTGTAATCTCCGAACGCTTCAGCTGGTCGCTTTCCAACTTCTTGTGCTTGTATTCTGTAGTAGGACTGCCCTGAACGGAAGCATCTGTAAGAGGAAGACTCTTGACGAGTTTTCCGGTTGCATCGAAAACGAAGAGGTCGAGTCGATTGATCTTGTTTTCATTGAGATCTTCATTTCCAACCTCAGTAGTTTCTGCGCGGGTAACAGCTGCACGGGTTTCAGTAGCAGAACCGCCTACTTTATATTCCAGCACCACATCGTAGTCGCAACTCGGTGTGCCGTCCATATCATCGCTCATGCAAGATGTGTTTGCAAGCCCTAAGAGGGCGATTGCACACATCGCAAAGTATTTTGATATTGCTTTCATTGTTTGCCCTCCTTAATTTAAATAATTAGTATAATGTTTACTATTGCTCTGAAGCTTATCGTAGGCAGTTCCCTGGGTAGCCTGCAGCTGGAAGATGCGGATGCGGGTATTGGTTCCTGCAAACTTTCTTCCGTTCTTGTACATACCTCCTGCATTATCAGGATTGATTTCTACTTCGTATTCATGGATTCCATCCAGCGATACGGTTACGTAGAGATCGGTACATACGGGTTTGCTGCCCTTACCTGTAGCCCATTCTGTTAACTGATCCCATGAAGCATTGGTTGTCCATGGATTCACGGCTTCTACCTTGATCTGATAAGGATCTTTTCGGGCGATGCCTGTAGAAACGCAGTTGGTGCTTTCGGTAGATTTATCATAGTTGAAAGCAAACTCAGTAGGGTTGGTGAGATGTGCTTTCCAAACCAGTCCTGTAGGACCATCTACCTTGATATAGAAGGCTGCTCCCGATTTCTTATCCTCTAATATCTTATGGTCTGTATCCTTATATCTTGGATAGTTTACCAGACAGTAGAGACCTTCAGCATCACCTCCTTTTGGGTTCAGGGTTGAACCTGTCTGCCAAGCATACATCTGGCAATTTACATTGCTCCAGCTGATTTCTGAAGTTACCTTGTTCCAAGGCATTACCTGCCAGTCGAGGCAGAGGGCTCCACCCTGGAGGAAGTAGCCGTAAACTACAAGCTCTCGGTTGCGGATAGCATTGCCGCTGGATGGGATGGTGAATCCCTGAGATTTTACGCTGCCGCCGTCAGCCAACTGATAGTAAATCTTACCTGTGATAGGCTTGTTGGTTTCACGAAGATAGCTCAAGTTATGTCCACCGATTTCCGTATTCATGCGGTTCATATAAGTCTGAGCGGTTTCGGTTTCTCCTCGCTGATAAGCAAGCGGATCAGTTACCGCCTTGATTCCGGTATTTTCTACACCGTCAAGTTTGAGGAGAGTAGAAACATAAGAAGGAGTTCCGTACTTATTGCTTGTTGCAGCCTTGTTGGCATCAGCAGTTGCATAATCCTCTTCATCAGGGAAGACATAGCTTTCTGTTGGGAAGGTGTTTCCATCTATTTCAATTCTTGTTACCTTCACATTTCCGGTCATGGCATCATCACCAGCCTTGCGTGCGAAATAGAAGTGAAGCTTGGAAACGGCGCGAACCAGAGGAATCGAAATTCCTTTGTCCTTTGCCTCAATCTCTGTATCTGCTACGTGCTTGGCTATTTCTATATTGGTAATGGCACGGGAAATAGGGAGACCCTTGCCGGTTGGAACCTCTGTTGTCTGAGCCTTGCCTTCTGTTGTAATTCCGAATGGATCATCGAAGGTTACCTTTTGCAAGTCTGCACGGGTAATGCTGCGGAGATCCTTGCCCTTCAGCTTATCAGCCATATTGGTACTCTCTGAGTTTGCCAGAATATAGAGGTCGATGTTTTTGAGTTCTTCACCGTTGATCTTACGCAAGAATCTCAAGTTCAGCGTGTAGTTGCCGTTGACGGGTTTACCGTCAACAGCAGATGGTGTATCTTCCTTGTAAGCAATCGGATTGGCGCTTTCTCCTGTTCCTGATTTAAACACCCATACCTTGATGCTATGAATGTCGCTCTCTTGGTTAGGATTAGCCTGAGTCTCATCGTTTCCGATATTTCCTGTTCCGCCTGCTCTGGAAGTCGTGGCGCTGGCGGTAGAGAAGCTCAGGTTGAGGTAAGCTTCATCGCCAGTTGCAGGTGCCTGCGAATCTTGGTCTGAACAAGATGCCATTGTGCTCAACATGAGCAAGGCTGCGATAGCCATGCCTAGCCGGCGTGTCATCTTGATCAAAGTTGAGTTATAGCGTTTCATCTTTTTAATCTTTTACTTATACTTATACTTTTTCTTTCTCTCTATACAGTGTGGGTAGCACTGTTTCCTTATTTGGTTCCGAGGTCTGCATTCTGCAGATTGAGAACCCATCCGTTCACCTTGATTCTAGCATCCATGTGGTAGTCGGAACCTGGACTTGGAACGTAGAATACGAGGGTGTAGTGATCCTGGCGGTCGAGGTATTCCTGATCCTCCCAGCCCTTGTCGGTGCGCTCGCCGCAGAGAGCGAGGAACCATGGCAGTGAGTGGTTGAAGATTACCTTGCCTGTGCGCTTGTCGGTGATTACGATTCGCTTGTCATCGTACTCCGTGCTTTCGGTGTTGCGGGTGCTTACATCGTCCTTGCGCTCGAACATTCTGGAAGAAGACAGGTCGTAAACCAGAGCCTTGTCGATTTCTTCACCTTCAACCTGGGTATTACCGCTGGAGTTCACCACCAGTTTCTCGTTGTAAGGCACGTAGGTAATCGGCTTGTTCTGTTCTACTCCGTTGGCATCCTTTACCTTGTCTCCCTTGTAGTCGAGGAGAGCTGCCGAACCCTTGATTCTTACGTCGAAGTTTTCTGCCACGAATCCCTGCTGGTCGTTATCGTAAGGAAGCATCACGATGCGGTAGGTCTTGGTACATTTCATCAAGCTCAGTTTGCCGGATGTGTCCTTTTTGCCCTTGAAGTCGAGAGATGTCTGGGCGGTGTAGAGAGCGGTGAACTTCTTGTTGTTGACAGAAGCTTCTCCGTCTTTCTTTCCCATTTCCTCCTGCAGGTCGTTGATGGTAGAAACACCTGGTGTGAGTTGGGTGAAGCTGAACTCCATCTCGTCGTCACCGTCGGCTCTGCTACCTGTAGGTTTCTTGTCACGAGCCAGGCAGACGAAGGTGTATTTACCTTCCTGTAAGTCTGTGATGTCCATGCTGTGACCCGTTTCGAATTTGTCGGCTGACTGCGTATAGGTATCGAAGTATTTACCGTTTTTATCGAAAACATAGACGTTGAGGTTTTTCACTTCCTGGGAGAAGGCATCAGCGTTCTCAACATTATATGTATAATCGAACTTGAGCGACACCTTAGGTGCAGGACAATTCGTCAGATCGTCTTTCATGCATGATGAAAGCGAAGAGAGTGCGATGGCTGAGATACAAACCACTTTGCAACCGTTTTTGATGATGAAATGTTTCATATCGTTTGTGTTTTATTAATTCTTTTACTTATACTTATATCTAGTGTGCCGTAGGGCGTAAGAAGTGGGGTAGCCTCCGGCATCTTTTTTTTCTTGTTGAGTGGTGCTGATTCTGCACGATAGGGGTTCCCGCCATCTGTTGGCGGCAATATCATCTTTTTCTTTTTTAATCTCCCGGAGGCGGGGTAGCCCCCGGGAGATTGAGAGTATTGTTGTTTCAAGAATTATCTTGAGAGCGGGGGATGGGGTACATCCCCGTAGCATTCATTTTTTTTCTGTTCTGCGATTAAGCGAAGTGATTGGGATTAGTCACCCAACTCAACACCCTGTACATTGAGAACCCAAGGGTTAACAGTTACAGTTACGTCGAGGTAGAACAAACCGTTCTTGTCAATCTCACCATTAGGAACCTGTGCACCTACGTTGAAGATCTTGTTAACCTGCAAGCGGTAAATAGTGTTACGCTGGATAACGTTCTTTGACAACTGGTTGTCTGTAATAACCTGCTTGTAGTATGTCTTACCCTCGTTGAACACCTCGATGCCATACTTATCACGGAATTCAGCCAACTTGGTCTGTACATCCTTTGCACCTTCAGTTGTTTCAGCTGTCTTTGCATTTGTCAATTCTTCCACCAACTTCTGAGCTGTCTTGCCCTCGAAGAGACCAGTAACATCCTCGTAAGCTTTGAGAATATCAGCAAAACTCTTATAGATAACGTTGTTGTAACGATAGAATGTGCCATCCTCGAAGTCTGCATTTGTCTTATCCTTAAGAGTAACCTTGTACTCAAAGTACATTGCAGTTGCTTTTTCCTCGTTGTTGTTCTCGAAGATATAATCATTAGTTGCACCCTTCAAAGCCTTGAAGCCACCATTTTTGAACAAATACTTCTCACCGAAAGCAGTCTTTTCCTGAGACCATGTTGCATCGGTAGGAATTAAAAGGTTCCAAGCTTCAGTCCAATTCTGCATAACGTATGTCTTGTTAGTAACGTTAGAGAGTGCATAGCTAACCAATTCAATCTTATCAACCTTCTTCACTGCATCGTCAATTGCATTCTTCAATGCCTGTGAAGCGTTTGCTGGGTATTCTCCTGTAATTGCTTCTGCACTAGTAGGAACATCAACGCGAGCTGTTACACGCTCAATCTTGATAGGAGCTACCTGGCCTTCGTACTTAACTTCTGCTGGCTCGAAATTGTCAGCGCCTTCCTTGTTCTTATTTGTGAATGTGACAGTATAGCCATTACCTTTGGTTGTAGCATCATTCTGGTTGAACATAGAGAAGTCGTTGTCTACAGCACATGTTTGAGCAGTAAATACCTGTTTAATGCCATCTGCAGTAAATATGCCTGGCAAGCTGGTACCTGTTGTGATATTAAACGGCTCTACCTTATCCATAGGGGTTGAACCAGCCTTGAAATATACTTTATAGGTAGCACCTGCAGCTACATTTTCTACCTCAATCTTAAGTGTAGTCTTACCATCCTTTGCAGCTGTTGTTGGATCTTTGATAGCACCGCTAGCACCTGCCCAATCTGCTGCGGACAGAGTCTTGCTAAATACAACGGCTCCATTTGCATCAACCAAGTAGAATGTACCATTCTTAACAGCTGCTTCTTCTGCGGTAGCATCCTCTGTTGGCTTTACAATAGAGGTTCTTGTACCATTGCTAGTAGGAGTCTGTACTGCCAATGTCATATAGAAACCTTTCACCTGTGACTGGTTGCCAGAACCACCACCTGTCAAATCCTCATTGTTACTGCAGCTTGAGAAAGATAACGCTGCTGCTGATACCAAGCTCATAACGAGCAAATTCATTTTCTTCATAATCTTTTACTTATTAAGTGTTATACAAAATTTTTAGTTTGAGTTGCGAAATGGATGGGTCTCTCAGACCTCATCACTGGCTTCGCCCGGGGTAATCAAATACTATTCTTTCTTTTCTTGTTCTTAAATTAAATTTTTTAGTTTATATTAATATTATTGTTTATTCTTTTACTTATACTTAATTCAAGTCTCGCAAGTTCAGGAGTTAAAGAAGTCAAGGAGTTATCGCTCCCTACGGTCGCTGAGGAGTTAAGACAACAGTCTTTTTGGCGTGTTTTTTAAGCAGTAAGACATACGTCTTAACTCCTTAACTTCTTTAACTCCTTTAACTTCCTGATATGCATTACTTAAAAATCAAACTCTTATTCCACAATCTTGTTCAGCTTGTTGAGATTCTCCTGAGCACCCTTCAAGCCGCCGGCTACTGCCTTCTGGAAGTACTGTTTGGCAGCTTCGTAATCCTCATTGAGAACGGCGAGGCAACCACGGGCATTATCTACTTCGGCACCGGTGCCAGCCTTCTTCAGGTACTTCTCTGCGCTTACCTTGTCACCTCTATCGATGGCTGCAAGGGCTGCATTCAGATTGGCGAGCTTATCTTCTGGGAACATCTTGACTGCTGTATCGAATACATTGTTGTATTCTGCACTTCCCTTCGGATAACTGTTTGCCACCATGTACATCTCCTGGAGAGAGAGCTTCTGCGGACGAGTATTGATTACTCGGCGAGCCTCTTCGAGGTTGAATGCCTTCACGTCGTACTCGATGGTGTAATCGGTGCGGCGCAAGCCTGGCCAAACCTTGTCAACGAGGAATCGGAATGCATCGCCTGCCTTGGCTGCGAGCATCTGCTCCTTTTTGTCAGGACTCAAGTCGCTGTTGATGATCTTGAGAGCAGCTTCCTTCTGAGGGATGTTGTGACTCTTGATGTACTCCAGTGTTCCTTCCCAATCCTCTGCGGTAGCTTCTACCTTGAAGAGCTTCTTGTCGATAGGATAGATCTTCAGCAGGTAGTTGTAGAGAGCCTGGGTACGGTTGCGGGAAAGCTTGTCGTTGTTGGCATAGCTGCCGTCAGGAGAAGCATATCCGTGGAGGGTAATGGAAGTGATGGTTACATCAGGGTCGTTCTTCACGAGGTCGAGCGTCTGCTTGATGGTAGCCAACTCATTGGTATTGTTACCGAGATCCTTCACGATATCCCACTTGTTGATGCGGAAGTTGAGTCTAGCCGAACCGTTTTCCTGTCTGATCTTCACTGCCTCCGCCTTTGGCTGCTGATAAGCCTGATAGAGCTGCTGAGGAGTAACGAGCGCCTCGCCATTGTTGGTGAGCAGGTTTTCTGCCAGCAGTTTCTGGTTACATCCACATGCATCATTGCTGATGGCGAAGTTGGAGTTCTTCATCCAGTCCTGGTAAGGAGTAGAGTAAGCGTATCGGAGCGTCTGTGGCTCCTTGTTTTCACGCTTGGCAACGATGAGCGGGTTCTGGGTAGCGGTCTTCTTGGTACGCTGGTAGTAGATGTATCTCTTGTTACCCATCACCTCCACAGCCGGGAGCTTGAGCGTATCCTCACCCTTATATAAAATAGGTGTAAGGATGAGTCCCTTGTTGCTTGCCAGTTTCACGTCATCGAGATTGAGGTCCATATAGACGTTCACCTTATTGCCTTTCTTCTTGATTTCCTTGTTGAGGACTTTCATATCCTTGGCAGCCTGTTCCTGAGCGATAGCGTTAGTGCTAAACAGAATGCTGAGGGCGACGGCTCCAAGTGTCTTGTTTAAAATCTTATATGTATTCATAATCTTCAGTTTTTACTTATTCATATAATAATGTATCATGAATTAGAAGACATACACCAGATTGAGTGCCGCCTTGGTAGGTCCTACGTAGTGATGCGCCTTGTCTTTCTCGAGTTTCTCACCACACTGTGGGCATTCATATTTATCCGATTTCGAATAAACGTATCCCACTCCGAGTTCAGCCTCGAAGTTCCAATGCTTGGAGAGAGCCCAGGTATAACCGTATGCAACACCTGCACCTACGAACCAACCTTCGTATCTGTAATCTTTCAATTTGGAGAAGTCGGTACCGAGGAACTTGAAGTCAAGATCTACGTTACCTATGTTATGAGAACCTCCGAGGGCGTGGAAGCCGATGAAGGAGCCCATCATTTTATTGCAGAACCAGTATCTAGCTTCTGGTTGAACAAGCCAGTGCTGCCACTTCTTGTTCTTGGAAAATGTCCAAGGGTTGTAGTTGCCGGATACATCCAAGGTCCATTTTGGGGAAAGGCCAAATTCGAAGCCGAGATTCATGGTGCTTGTAGCATCATAAAGGAGGTTCGTCTTCAAGGCCACCTTCTGAGCGACGGCTGGGCAGATAAAGCTACCTACAGCCAGTAGCGCAATTAAAATCCTTCTGTTCATACTTAAAATCTTTTAATGATTTAAGAATGACAAATGGTCTCTCTAGAGAAACGCATCATCATCTTTTACTTATACTTATACTTATACTTTTTCTTTTTCTTAATTTCCTTTTCCTTCCATTCAATAGGCTTGAAACTAGACTTTATTTATTAAAGAATAGTAAGTCTATCATTTACTCTTCTTCTACTCATCATCATCTTTATCATCTACTCCATTGTTCTTAGATGCCTGTTGGCAACTTTGGGGTTTGATTGGAAGCTCGGGCTTGAAACCGCGAACTTTGTTTTTACGATTGCAAAGATAGCGTCTTTTTCGATTGCTGCCAAGAAAAATGCGCCTAAAAATGCTGATACCGAATAAAAACCGCATAAATGAAACACTGAAAAACCCTGAAAATGCTTTTTCTCATGTGTTTTTTGCTTTTTTATCCACTTTTTTATCTGTTTTCTTAGAGTTTTTCGATTTTTAGTAGTAATTTTGCAACTGAGAAAAATAAGTTGGTAAAACATCAATGAATTCAGGACTCAGAGGTCCTGAAAGATATGCAAAGTGCCCCAAGCGGGCAAGACTTTGATGATGTAAAAGTATAAACGACTGTTTAAATTATAAGTAAATTTAAAGCAAATAATGAAAGCTAAGAACAAACTTTGGGATTGGTGTTTGCGCTTGGAACATCATTTATGCCCTGACTACTGTGGAGTGGTGGATCGCCGAAGGGTGATCGCTTTCGTCCTTTTGACTCTGGTAGAGATGCTCATTATTCCCTACCACTTCCTTTTGTTTTACATGATGAAAGCATGGGGGGGGCATGTTCTGTAATGTAGCCCATACCCTCGCACTGGCGCTGCTGATGTATGTGGTGCTGAAGCGCAAGGTGGTATTCAAGACCGGTATCTCCCTGCTCTATATCCTCGTATTCGTGAAGCTGGCGATTGACAGTATGCTCTGTCTGCACTATCAGGGCGACCGGGACAACCTGAGCGTGATGAGCAATATCTTCATCATGTTTATACTTGCCATTACCGCCCAGAGCCAGCAGCTCAACCGAACCTCTTTCGGCTTTACCATCGCTCTTCTGCCAGTGGTAGCGGTAGCCATCTCGCATACGCAGATCTCCGTGCTGCTCTTCAGCATCAAGGCAGTTCTGGTAGGTTTCCTGATGATTCTGTATGTCTGGCTTTATAATTCGGAACCAGTCATGGTCAAGGAACTCAGACAGCCCAAGCAGATGAGGGAAGAAGAGAAGAAGGCACTGCACATGCTTGCCGACCTGAAGGATGAAGAGAAGGATATGGCGGTGAACCTGTTGAGCCGCCTGCGCCCGGAACAGCAGCAGAATATCCTGGACCGTGCCGCAGAACAGTTGAAGACCAGCGAACTGAGCAAGAAGGCTTGGGATCTGGTATGTGCCGACCTCACCAACAGTGAGCGAGTGATCTGCCAGATGGTACTGGAAGGTAAGATGCTGAAGGAAATCTGCAACGAACTGAACAAGAGTGAATCGAACATCACCAGCCAGCGCAGCCATATCCGCAAGAAACTGAATATGGACCGCAAGGACGACCTGCGACGCGAACTGGAAAAGCGCTTCTATGAAGCCAGAAATTCACTGGATGCATAGTATAAACAATAGCATATAAGAATGCAGAAAGGGTGTGCTCACACGAGCACACCCTTTCTGCATTCTTATACTTTTCCAATTTTATTCTTCCATTCTGAGGAATGCCTTCGGCAGGTAATCGATGAGATCGCTGGCGATGAGGCTTTCCTTGCCCAGGTCCTTGATGGCGAGGTCGCCGGCAAGACCATGGAGGTACATACCGATGCGGGCAGCATCTGCCTGCTTGTAGCCACGAGCCAGAAGAGCGGTGATGATGCCTGTAAGCACATCGCCACTGCCCGCCGTAGCCATACCGCTGTTGCCCGTAGAGCAGAACTCCACCTTACCATCCGGATGACAGAGGGCAGAGAAATGTCCCTTCAGCAGGATGTAGCCGTGCAGACGGTCGGCAAGTTCGCATGCCTTGTAGAGGCGCTCGGTGCAGTTGCTGCTGGTGATGCCAGCCAGACGGTCAAGCTCTCTAGGATGTGGAGTGAAGATGAGGTTCTTAGGCAACTGCTGCATCCAGGCACGGTGACTGGCAAGGATGTTGAGTGCATCGGCATCCACCACAACCGGACAGGTGCATCTTCTGAGCTGGGCAATCAGGGCGATGGCTGTCGCCTCGCTGGTTCCCAGTCCCGGACCGATGCCCATGGCGTGGTAATCTTCCGTATCTACCGGTTCGCTGAAGATGGTTTCCTCCGTATCCATCTGCAGTACCGCCTCGGGCACGGAAATCTGCATAATCTCGTAATTTCTCTTAGGCGTATGGGTAATCACCTTTCCCACACCCGTTCTGAGGCAGGCTCTGGTGGCAAGGACCGAAGCGCCCGACATGCCGTAGCTGCCTGCTATGAGGAGCGCCGTGCCCATGCTGCCCTTGTGGGCGAAGTCGCCGCGAGGTTTCAGGAGCTGGCGGATGTCCTTCTCCTCAAGGATGCTGCAACGGCTCTCGGTGCGCTGGATGAACTCTGGAGAGAGTCGGATGTCAAGCACCTTGATTCTGCCCAGGTACTGCTGGTCGTCTGCCATCATCATCGACAGCTTCTTCTGCTGCAGGGTGAGGGTGAGGTCGGCACGGATGATGTTGGCGCTGATGTTGTAGGAATTGTCCTCGCTCATCAGGCCGGAAGGCAGGTCGATGCTCACGATCTTTGCCGCACTCTGGTTGATGTATTTCACCATAGCAGCGAATCCGCCCGCCAGCGGCTTGTTGAGTCCGCTGCCGAAGAGACCATCCACCACGAGCATTCCCGCTTCGAGCTGAGGAGGGTCGAAGTTGACGGTGACCTCCGTAAACTGCTTAACGCGCTTACCCTCGATGAGTCGTTTCTTGTTGGTGGCACAGTCGGCAGAAAGCTTGTTGTGCACATTGAACAGGAATACACTCACCCCATAGCCGTCTTCGCTGAGGAGGCGTGCCACGGCAAGTGCATCACCACCATTGTTTCCCGGACCGGCGAAGACCACGACCGGTGTTCTGTTAGACCATTCCTGCTCGATGGCACGGGTGAGCGCCTTTGCCGCCCTTTCCATCAGGTTGAGCGATGTGATCGGCTCATGCTCAATGGTGTATTTATCCAGCTCATGTATCTGAGCACTAGTGAATATTTTCATATATTAATGTATGTTATGTCCGATTATCTGATTATTTTAATGCAAAAGTACTAAAAAAAGTCGATGAATGGATGAAGTTTCACGATTTTTTCGTAATTTTGCAGAAAATATTATATCATCAAGACTATGGGCATAGTAAAAATCAAGGATAAGACCTTCAAGACCTCCATTCCAGAGGCAGATATTCTGAAGAAGGTACAGGTCGTTGCCGACCGATTGAACCAGGATTATGCGGACAAGACTCCGGTGTTCCTGGCTGTGTTGAATGGTTCGTTTATCTTCGCTGCCGATCTGATGCGAATGATTACGGTACCAAGCGAGATTTCTTTTGTGAAGTATGCTTCCTACGAGGGCACCAGTTCTACCGGCAGCATGAAGACCCTGATGGGTTTGAACCAGGATCTTACCGGTCGCCACGTGGTGATCGTGGAGGACATCGTGGATTCCGGCTTTACCATGGCTCACATGATCGAGGATCTGAAGAAGAAGAATCCAGCCAGCATCGAGATCTGCTCGCTCCTCGTGAAGCCGGGCAATCTGAAGGTGGATCTGGACATCAACTATGCCGTAATGGAAATCCCTAACGATTTCATCGTAGGATATGGATTAGATTATGACCAAGAAGGCAGAAACCTCCGCGACATCTACACGATTGTAGAAGAATAGGGGGTGAAGCATGTGGGAGACACAACATAAAACAATTTATATATATTAAGGTAAAAATGAAAAATATCGTAATTTTCGGCGCTCCAGGTGCTGGTAAGGGTACACAGAGCGACAAGATGATCGAGAAGTATGGTCTCGGTCACATTTCAACAGGTGACGTTCTTCGTAACGAAATCAAGAATGGTACAGAGCTCGGCAAGACAGCCAAGGGCTATATCGACAATGGTCAGTTGATTCCAGATGAGTTGATGATCGACATCCTCGCAAGCGTATATGACAGCTTCGGCAAGGATCACGCAGGTGTGATCTTCGACGGTTTCCCACGTACCACTCCACAGGCTGAGGCTTTGAAGAAGATGCTCTCTGAGCGTGGTCACAAGATCGCTGCCATGATCGAGCTTGCCGTTCCTGAGGATGAGCTGATGGCTCGTCTGCTCAACCGCGGTAAGTTGAGTGGCCGTTCTGATGACAACGAGGAGACTATCAAGAAGCGTCTCAACGTATATCATACACAGACTGCTCCTCTCATCGACTGGTATGAGAAGGAGGGTATCCATCACCACATCGAGGGTCTCGGAACTGTAGATGAGATCTTCGCTCGTGTTTGCAATGTGATCGACAACTTGTAATCAAGATATAATAATCTTCCCCGCAAGGCTGCGGGGAAGATTTATTCATTAAAATAAGAAGAATCTTCCGCTCAAAAGAAGAAGATTCAACGTTCAAATTAAAAAGAAAAATCAATGGCTGAATCCAATTTCGTAGATTATGTAAAGATCAACTGCCGCTCTGGTAAGGGTGGTAAAGGCTCCATGCACCTGCGCCACGTGAAGTACCAACCTAATGGTGGACCTGACGGTGGTGATGGCGGACGTGGAGGAAGCATCTATCTTCGCGGCAACCACAACTACTGGACCTTGCTGCATCTGAAATATCAGCGCCACTTCTTCGCCGAGCATGGTGGCAATGGAGGACGTGACAAGTGCCACGGCACTGATGGTAAGGACATCTATATCGATGTGCCTTGCGGTACCGTGGTGTATAATGCCGAAACCGGTAAGTTCGTCTGCGACGTGGCTTACGACGGTCAGGAAGTACTGCTCCTGAAGGGCGGACGCGGCGGACTGGGCAACTTCCAGTTCCGTACCTCTACCAACCAGGCTCCACGCTATGCGCAGCCAGGTGAGCCGATGCAGGAGATGACCATCATCATGGAGCTGAAGCTCCTTGCCGATGTGGGTCTTGTGGGTTTCCCTAATGCCGGAAAGTCAACCCTGCTCTCTGCCGTATCCAGTGCCCGTCCAAAGATAGCCAACTATCCGTTTACCACCCTTGAGCCATCGCTGGGAATCGTGGATTACCGCGACCATCAGAGTTTCGTGATGGCAGATATCCCGGGTATCATCGAGGGAGCGAGCGAAGGAAAGGGCTTGGGACTGCGATTCCTGCGACACATCGAGCGCAACTCGCTGCTCCTCTTCATGGTTCCAGGCGATACCGACGACATCAAGAAGGAATACGAGGTGCTGCTGGGCGAGTTGAAGAACTTCAACCCAGAGATGCTCGACAAGCATCGCGTGCTCGCCATCACCAAGTGCGACCTGCTGGACGAGGAGCTCGTCGAGATGCTGAAGGAGACCCTGCCAACCGATCTTCCGGTGGTATTCATCTCATCAGTTACCGGACAGGGCATCCAGGAACTCAAGGATGTGCTCTGGAAGGAGTTGAATTCAGAGAGCAATAAGCTGCAGGAGATTACTTCAGAAGATACCCTCGTTCACCGTGACAAGGATATGAGCCGCTTCCAGCAGGAACTCGAGGCTGAGGGCGAGGACGTCGTGGAGTATATCGACGAGGATGAAATCGAAGATGTAGATGACTTAGATGATTTCGAATATGAATAAGGAATATCATATCGCTGAGGGCGTCACAGCTTTCTCTACCACCCGAAAGGGAGGAGTGAGCCAGGGCAACTACAGCGAATTCAATATCAATGACTATTGCGGCGACTGCGCCGAACACGTGGCAGAGAACCGCAGGAAGCTGGCGGATGAGTTGGGCATAAGCACCGACCACATCATCCTGCCGCATCAGGTGCATGGAGTAGAGGTCCGTCAGGTGGCAGGAGATTATTTCTCAATGCCTGAGAACATCCGCAAGATGATTCTCGAGGGCGTAGATGCCGTGATGACCAATGAGAAGGGCGTATGCATAGGCGTTTCCACCGCCGACTGCATCCCAATCCTGCTCTATGACGAGGAGCACCATGCCGTGGCAGCCATCCATGCCGGATGGCGAGGCACGCTGGCACGCATCGTCCACAAGACCATCCAGGAGATGGCTTTCGCCTATCATACGGAGCCAAAGAAGCTGAAGGCAGTGATTGGTCCGGGTATCTCGCTGGAGCATTTCGAGGTAGGCGATGAGGTGTATGAGGCTTTTGAGCAGGCAGCCTTCCCGATGGAAGAGATTGCCGAGCAGCGCCCCAATGCCGCCTTTTCGGTAGATGTTGCCGAGCGTGAGCGCCTGGCTGCAGAAGGAAATATCGTGCAGCCGCTGAAGTGGCACATCAACCTGCCGCTCTGCAATAAGCAGATCCTGCTGCATTGCGGTGTGGCTGAGGAGAATATCCAGGATTGCGGTATCTGTACCTTTGCCCATAGCGACGAGTTCTTCTCGGCAAGAAAGCTGGGCATTGAGAGTGGCAGAATCTATACCGGCATTCTGATGAAGTAAGTTTTCAAGATAACATCCATTTTTCTCTTTTCTATGAACGAAGAGGGAAAAATGGATGTTTTTATGTTTTAAGATTTAATGGTTAAATTTAAAAAATGAATCTAAAAGAATAGAGAATGATTGTAAACAGAAGATTAAGAAGAAGAATCGGGCTGGCTGCCGTCTCGGGAATGCTGATGCTATCCCTGAGCAGTTTCATGCCCGCCAAGAATGAGTTTACTGCCGCCGAGCAACAGCAGGTGAGCATCGCAACGCCAGGTCTCTTTGCCCAGAGTCAAGCCTTCAATGTTGACTTTGAGATATTCCGTGCCAAGGAATATTCATTCCCGCTTCCTGTGGGCAAGGCTAGCCTTATCAATGGCAACAGCGTGATGCGCATCTCTACTGCCAAGGGCGATGCAGTGAAGGCGATGTTTGATGGTTATGTGCGTCTCTCGCGCAAGACCGAATCGATGGGCAACGTGATCGTGATCCGCCATGACAACGGTCTGGAAACCGTGTATGCCAACAATGCCGAGAACCTGGTGAAGGTGGGACAGTCGATAGATGCCGGACAGACCATCGCCATCGTGGGCACCCGAGAGGGAGAGACCTATTGCGATTTCTCCATCATGGTGAACGGTGCGCGCATCAACCCGGAAACCATCATCGAACTGAAGAGCCATAAGCTCCGCCGACAGACCGTGCAGTTCCGCAAGGAGGGCAACCGCATCGGCATCAAGGTGATTGGTGGCAAGGACTCCTCCGTTTCCAAGAACGATAGAAACAATAAGGAAACAAATAAGAAATCGGGAAGCAGCCGTAGCGATCACGCCATGACCCTCGACCCCGACGAGGTGTACGACCCGTTTACCATCACCAACACCTTCCGTCTCGATTTGGAGAAGATAGAGGAGAAGGCATGGGCATATCCATTGCCTGATGCTCGTGTCATCAGTCCATACGGAGGTGCCCGCCGTCACTCGGGTGTGGATTTGAAGACCAAGCCTAACGACGAGATTTATGCCGCCTTCGATGGCGTGGTGGTTGCCTCGGGACCTTACTACGGCTATGGCAACTGCATCCGCATCAAGCATGCCTACGGCTTGGAAACGCTCTATAGCCATCAGAGTAAGAACATGGTGAAGAAGGGTGATAAGGTGAAGGCAGGCCAGGTAATCGGTCTTACGGGCCGCACTGGCAGGGCCACCACAGAGCATCTCCATTTCGAGGTGTCTTTCGGCGGCAAGCGCCTGGATCCAGCCATCATCTTCGACCACAGCAATCACAAGCTCAAGGCAGCCACCCTGCATCTTACCAAGGGCAAGGGCGTAAAGAGCGTGAAGAACTAGAAATAGCGAAAAATACTCCTGTTAATCGAAAAATTCCACCCGTTTGGATGATTAAAAGCCGGCAACTGCAAGTTTTTACGAATTGCACCATGGGTTTTTATCATCTGAACGGGTTTGTATTTTAAAAAATGCTATCTTTGCAGCATCACTTAAAATACAAATGATAATATGAAGAAATATCTTATCACACTTGCACTCTGCGTGCTTGCCCTTACGGCAAGTGCACAGGTCTTTACAGCCGAACAGATCGAGAGATACGCCAAGGACAAGTATGGCGATAACTGGACAGAGGCTGCAGGAAACCTGAGCAAGGAAGTAGCCCTGGACAACAAGAACCGCCTGAACTATCAGGAGGTCATCGCCTGCGCTGGTCAGTCGAAGGCAGAAATCTTCAAGAAAGCCATCGAATGGTTCAACCGCGCATTCAACAGTAAGGATACCCACGGCGTGATCCGAGAGCAGAATGCCGAACAGGGACTCATCATCACCCAGGCTTATATCGAGAACATCGCCCGACAGAATGCCGGAGTCAACCATTATCAGGTGGATATGATGCCGTATATCCGTGTGGACGTAAAGGAGGAGAAGGCAAGGGTGAGCGTCTATATGGACAGCTACGAAGTGACCGTAAAATCGGGCGGCGGATGGACAAGTGCCATCGCCAGTGTGCTCGCCGCGGCTGCTACTGGTGAGGCGGATGATGACGAGGTGGTGAGCAAGGATGAGGTGTGGAACATCAGTTCCTGCTATCCTTATGTAGAAAAGGACAAACACAAGCTGGCGTCGAGCAAGGCTTTCGTGATGGCTTCGGCTTTCCAGAATTCCATTATCGACATTCTGAAAGAGGCGCTTCTTGCTGATTCTTCCGACGGATTCTCGGATGACTGGTAAATGGGGAGTTAGAGGGAAGTTAAGGAAAGTTAGAGGGAAGTTAAAGGGAAGTTAAAGGAAATCTATCAAACTCTATATATATAATAAGGTGTAAACATCAAAACCGCTAGTGTATGAAATGGAAGAATATCATGATGATGGTGATGATGGCAGCAGGATGTTGGTTCTCGCTACCTGTCCACTCTCAGAGAATCTCTGTGGGCAAGAAAGGACTGGTGAAGGTAATGAGAACCGACTCCACCTGTGCCCAGGAATTTGTAAGGGATGAACATCAGTCTGTTGCTACCCGGAAGACGGCAAAGGCAGCGGGAGCCGCTGAAGGCGTGAACACGCTGGCAAGCTATCTGAAATCGGACGTGGATCTGAACATTCCCGTTTCGAAGGTGAGGCAGGAGAAGACCTTTGCCGTAATCATCGCCAACGAGAATTACCAGGAGGAAGTGAACGTGGAGTTTGCCCTCAACGATGGTATGGCTTTCAGGGAATACTGCATCAAGCTGCTCGGCATTCCGGAAAGCAACCTGCATATCCGCAAGGATGCCACCCTCAACAATATGCTGGCGGAAATCAACTGGATGCAGAACATCGCCAAGGCTTATGGAGCTGAGGCGAGATTCATCTTCTATTATGCCGGACATGGAATGCCCGATGAGAGTAACGGCACCACCTATCTCCTGCCCGTAGATGGCAAGAGCAATATTCTGGCAACGGGTTACAGTATGAGCAGGCTGTATGCTGAACTCAACGGTCTGAACGCAGCCTGCGTAACGGTGCTGATGGATGCCTGCTTCAGTGGCAGCAAACGAGGCGAGGGTATGCTGGCTTCTGCCAGAGGCGTGGCACTCAAGGCGAAGGCTGAGGCTCCGAAGGGCAACATGCTCGTGATGACGGCTGCCCAGGGTAGCGAGACGGCTTATCCCTACAAGGAGAAGAAGCACGGACTCTTTACCTATTTTCTCCTGAAGAAACTGCAGGAGAGTAAGGGCAAGGTTACCTATGGCGATCTCTTCGACTATGTGAAGACGAATGTGGCGCAGAAGTCGGTAGTGGTGAATGAGAAGAGTCAGACGCCAACCATAGCCGTATCGGGCGACCTGGTTTCCACCTGGCAGAGCATCAGGCTCAATGAAGACTGATGTCTGAAATACGAAAAAATCCCCATCGACTGGACTGCTCCTGTCGATGGGGATTTACTTTTTATTCTCAGAAGATTCATTGGTCATCTTTTCTCAGAAGATTCATCAATCCTCTTTCCTCTGGAGAAAAGAATTACTTCTTCTTCTGCGATTTACGGTTGGCTCTCTGTTGGCGATACTTTGCCTTCTGACGGGCAGAGCCGCTTCCGTGAGCACCCGTAATGTACTTCTTCTTCTTGGCCTTGGTCTTCACCTTGTCGTCGTCGTCCTTCTTCGGACCGCCGCCGCCCTTGAAAACCATGCCACCCATGATAATATCGTCAATATCGCTCATATACCTTTTATATTATATAAATTAATGATGGAAGAGGCGAACGTGAGTAAACGCCATGGCGATGCCGTACTTATCGCATGTATCGATCACATTATCGTCACGGATGCTACCGCCTGCTTCTGCTATGTATTCTACACCACTCTTGTGAGCACGCTCGATGTTGTCGCCGAATGGGAAGAAAGCATCGCTACCTAAAGATACACCCTTGTTCTGGGCAATCCAAGCCTTCTTCTCCTCGCGGGTCAGTGGCTCAGGCTTCTCTGTGAAGAACTGCTCCCATACGCCATCCTGCAATACATCCTCCCACTCGTCAGAGATATAGACATTGATGGTATTGTCGCGGTCGGCACGGCGAATCTTCTCCTTGAAAGGCAGGTTCATCACCTTAGGACACTGGCGCAACCACCACTCATCAGCCTTGGAACCAGCCAGACGGGTACAGTGGATACGGCTCTGCTGACCGGCACCGATACCGATAGCCTGACCATCCTTCACGTAGCATACAGAGTTACTCTGAGTATATTTCAGGGTGATGAGCGAGATAATCAGGTCGCGCTTAGCCTCTGCAGAGAAGTTCTTGTTCTTGGTAGGGATATCCTCGAAGAGAGCTGGATCATCGAGCTTCACCTCGTTGCGTCCCTGCTCGAAGGTAACACCGAATACCTGCTTGTGCTCGATAGGAGCTGGCACGTAGTCAGGATCAATCTGGATGACGCAGTAGGTACCCTTGCGCTTCTCCTTCAACACCTTGATAGCCTCAGGTGTAAAGCCTGGAGCAATCACGCCATCGCTCACCTCACGCTTGATGAGGAGGGCAGTAGCCTCATCGCATACATCGCTCAGGGCAACAAAGTCACCGTAAGAGCACATGCGGTCTGCACCACGAGCACGAACATAAGCGCAAGCCAAAGGAGAAAGTTCGAAATCTACGTCATCGCAGAAGTAAATCTTCTTCAATGTGTCGCTCAGAGGCAGGCCGATGGCAGCACCAGCAGGAGAAACATGTTTGAAACTAGCGGCAGCAGGCATTCCTGTAGCTGCCTTCAGTTCCTTGACCAATTGCCAAGAGTTGAAAGCATCCAGGAAGTTGATGTAGCCAGGACGGCCGTTGATAACTTCGATAGGCAGTTCCCTTCCGTCATCCATATAGATGCGAGAAGGCTTCTGATTCGGATTGCATCCGTACTTAAGTGCTAATTCTTTCATCTTAATTAAGAAATGTATTTAGAATTTGGTTGCAAAATTACAAAAAAAATATGAGAAAACCATTTTTTTCGTGCGAAATTCAAAAATAATCTCCCAAACATGACTCCGTTTCAAAAATATTGTGTACTTTTGCCCGCAGTTAGGAATGAAAAATGTAAATTTGAGAAATTAAAGGAATTGAGAATTTGAGGAAGGATAATCACAATGAAAAATGATTTGAAAATCCTCGCTGTAGCTTTGGAGAAGAAGCTAGGCAGGGAACACCTGCAGCACGAAGAGAAGCATAGAAACAATAAGTTGCTGCACAAGGTGTGGGAGATAATGAAAGGAAAGGAGAAACCTTCACAGCAGACACTCAACCGTCTGGCATTGCTTGCCGGATTCCAGAGCTGGGCTGATCTGCAGGGCGCATTGCACGGCACCGATGACGGGCTGACCAACTACAGCGCCGGAGAATAAGGAAATGCAGAAAGGGCATCCAATCGTGAGATCGGATGCCCTTTTTCTGATTCTAATTTTTAATAGGTAACTAAGAAAATTACTCAGCGCTCTTAGCGATGGTCTTCTTCTCAGCGATACGAGCCTTCTTACCTGTGAGCTTACGCAAGTAGTACAACTTAGCGCGACGTACCTTACCGTGCTTGTTCACCTCGATAGAATCGATAGCTGGTGACTCGATAGGGAAGATACGCTC
>OFMH01000461.1_pt1 | contig 29816 bp, 36 predicted proteins | sample 1541761 | NCBI WGS metagenome assembly OFMH01 (sample SAMN04209249, study PRJEB22552) | human gut metagenome | biome: gut; material: feces | host: Homo sapiens | place: USA: Oklahoma
AGAGATCTCCGTTTATGTCTCTTTTTATATGTCCGAATTCATTATACAATCAACCAAATTATTTCTTGTCTCAAAACTTCCCATTTCTTATTGACGTCTGCCCCTAATATTGATATACTTATCCAGTCGCAAAGAGGATTCATTTTTACTGGCTTATGGTTCTGAGGCTTGCTCAAAGATGAATCCTCTTTTTTCGTCCTTTTAGAGGCGGACCGCGCAATTTCCATAGGAGAGATTCCCCATCCTCTTTCGGCCCGGATGCAGCCATTCTGACAGGAGGCCGAGGACAGATTCTGCCTTGCCTTTGAATCCGGATACAATCGGTGAATTTTTGTTCTTTGAAAAAGAACCTGCGCTTCAAAAGAAAAAAAGTCAGGACAAAAACCATCTCGAAAGGGCCTTTACAAAGGACCTCCCAAAGGCGCAGCAGAGCCTCATTTTTCTTGAAAATCCATTTTTCCAACCCCTTGGGAAAGCTGATAAAACCTAGCCTTCCCGGCCCTTATCACTATATGTAAAATTTTCTATACAGATTTAGAATAATCACCCTCAAATACCCCCTAAATACATATAACGTTTTTCAAAAAGCTATTTAATTTTGTCTGCAAAAATGATAGAATTAACTTGCTAAAAATTTCTAGCCGTATACGCATTTTAAACGAAAGAAGGACTGATAATGAAAACTACATGTCGTAAAATGTCTGTTGTCCAGCTGACCTTTGTCACTGCTGCCAACATGCTTGGAGCCGGTATCATCATGCTGCCGACCAAGCTTGCCGAAGTCGGTACTATTTCAATCATTTCTTGGATTATTACCTCTTTTGGCTCTTTAGCCCTCGCCATGGCCTTTGCCCGATGTGGCATGTTTACAACGAAGCCGGGCGGTATGGGTGGTTACTCCGAATACGCCTTCGGGCGAATAGGACATTTTATGGCAAATTACGCCTACTCTGTTTCCATCGTAATTGCAAACGTCGCCATTGCCATCACGGCAGTCGGTTACGGCGCAGGTTTCCTTGAAACGACCTTTACGCCGATTCAGACGTGTCTATATACGATCGCTTTATTGTGGATTGCAGCTGCCCTCAACTTCAGCGGCTCCCGGTATTCGGGCAAGCTGAGTGCCATCACCATCTGGGGCGCTATCATTCCGGTTCTCGGTATTTCTATTATCGGCTGGCACTGGTTCAGCCCGGCAACCTGGCTCGCATCGTGGAATCCCAATGACCTGGGTCTCGGCGATGCCGTCGGAAATTCGATTGCCCTTACGTTGTGGTCTTTCCTGGGACTTGAATCGGCAGCCGTCAACATGGACGCCGTTGAAAACCCGAAAAAATCCGTCCCCATTGCGACCTTCGTCAGCACCATCAGCGTCGCTGTCATCTACGTCGCTTCGACGAATGTCATCGCCGGAATCGTTCCCAATGCCGAAATCCTGGCATCGAGTGCACCCTTCGGTCTGGCCTTCTCCTACATGCTCGGCGATACGGCCGGCAAGGTAGTCATGGGCCTGATGGTATTCTCCTGCGCAGGATCTCTCCTGTCGTGGCAGTTCACCTTAGCCCGCGTCTTCAAGACCAGCGCCCAGCGCGGCCTGTTCCCCAAGATTTTTGCTAAAGTTACCAGTGCCGACGTTCCCGTCAAGGGCATGCTCTGCATCTTAGGCATGCAAAGCGTCCTGGCTTTGATGACGATCAGCCCGACCTTGGCAGCCCAGTTCGAACTCTTGGCGAACCTGGCCGTCGTCACCAACGTCATCCCCTACATTCTCTGCGCCGGGGCCTTGACGACGATCCTCACCAAGGAAAACATTCCCAATAAAGTCTGCAACCGAAATACTTCGATTTTCTTAGCAGGCGTATCAATTATCTACTGCGTATACGCATTGACAACAACCGATGCGACGACCTTCCTCAGCGGCAGCTTCGCCGCCTTCCTGGGCTGGCTCGTCTACGTCGTCCGCTTCACGATCATGAAGCAGACCATTGTCGAAATTAAATGAACAGATCAAAAGGGAGCGCTCTTCAAGAGCCTCCCTTTTTTTATTGCCCTTTTATACGAAAAACCCTCATGAAATCATTCATGAGGGTTGTCTTATATTGCGTCTTAGGATAAGGTTTCAACGACGACATTGCGAAGAGCCACGCAGCCGATGATGACCAGGGACGACAACAGGAAAGGCGTCACGAAGACCAAGGGGTTATTCTGCAGAATCGGCATGGCCTTGAAGATATATCCGAAGACCTGAATATCACTATTGAACAAGAGATTTTGGACCATGACCCACAGGAGGACCATGACGACGATGGAAAGGAGATGGACGATCTTCTCTTTTCGGCTATAGCCGTAACGCTTATAGGGGAAGAAATAAAAAGCAAAGGTGGCGATGACGAAAATGCTGATGGCTAAGAAGCAAAAGCCCATGATGGCCATAATACCGATGAAGAGGCTCACCGAGGCCGACTCATCGCTGAAGGCCGGAAAGAGGAACATCCCCAGGACGGCACAAGGAAGGGGCAGGCTGAATAAGATGGGGTCAAGGAACGGGGAATACCAGTACCGCCGCAGCCGGCTGTACCAAAAATCAATACCCTTCGCAGCCCCGTACTGAGCCGCAATGGTCAAAAGCATCCACAAGGTGAACAAGAATACCCTTCCCCAATAGGAGTGCCAAAGAGCCGAACCGATCAGACCGTTTAAGAGGCCCACGGCGACGATGAGCGCGACGGCGCCGCCATAGAAAGTCGCCCCGGCCGAGGCATAGTCATCGTATCGCCCCAGTTTGCGGCGGCGATAGCCGAGCCACAGGGGAACGGCAAAGGACAGGATAAAAAAGACGAGGATCGACGCGGCGGCAATATAGGGTCTGTCTGACGCAAAGGCCCCAAAGGGAATCGGCACGATGCCGCAGGCCGCCCAAAGGACAGCCCTGAGCCAGTCGTATCCTTTCTGTTTCCATTCAAAGCTCATCGTTCCACCGCCTTTCGGCCCGGCATCACCGACGACAGGCCATAGGATAAGAGCATGACCAAGCTCATTTCGACATACATGGCAAGGATAAAGACGATATCACGGCCAAAGGTCGGCCATTCCCAAAAAGGCGCCGCCTTCCAGTAACTGCCCAGATAGACCTTGACTGCCACTTTAAGGGCCAGCATGAAGAGCCAGACCAAGACGACGACCCAGCGGCGAATACGGCCATTTCCCGCGCCAAAGACGGCATCCGCCGTACCGACGTAGACCGTCGGAATGACGAGAGACAGGAAAAGATAACTGACGACGGCCACAATGGCACTGGAACCGCTGTGAATCGTATAGGCTCCAATGGGAATGAGGACGATGAAAATACACATGAAAACAGACTGCCGCAAAATATCGCGCCACCAACTCATTTATGCAAGACCTCCTAAAACAATGCAAACGAAATCACTTTAGTATACCATATCCGCAAAAGAAAGAAAAGTTTGCACGAACAAGGGCTTTGTGTAATAATAAGAGTTAGTAAGCACATTGTTAGCACTATAGAGAAAGGGCACGATATGTCAAAAAACTTTCAATCTCTCGGCCTGACGTCTGAACTTTCCGAGCTCCTCCACAAGCAGGGAATCGACGAACCGACGGCCGTTCAATCACAAGCCATCCCGGCCCTGTTCAAAGGCCGGGATATACTGGCTCAGGCCCAGACCGGCACGGGCAAGACCCTGGCCTTCCTGCTGCCGTCGCTGCAGCAGATCCGGACCGAAATCCATGCCGAACAGGTGCTCATCCTGGCGCCGACGCGGGAATTAGCCCGCCAAATCGCCGATGTGGCCGCGACCTTGGCCCCGACCCTTGACGTCGACGTCTTAAGCCTCATCGGCGGTAAGACCATCGAAAATCAGCTCCAGAAGCTTCACCGCCACCCGCAGGTCATCATCGGCACGCCCGGTCGCCTTCTCGACCACTGCCGCCGAAACTCCCTCGACCTCAGCGGCGTCCGCCGGGTCGTCGTCGACGAAGCCGACCAGATGCTGCAGTCGGGATTCCTCGAAGACGTCGATACCCTCATCGGCCTGACGCCAAAGCGCCGGCAGCTCCTCTTCTTCTCGGCAACGGTCCCTGATAAGATCAAAGGCCTGGCCAAAAAGCACATGCAAAATCCCTTGGTCCTGAAAATTCTCGAAGGCGACACCATCGCCCTTGAAAACATCGAACAGCGGATCTACATGATGACCGAAGACCAGAAACTGCCGAAATTATGCCAGATGCTGACCGAAATGAATCCCTACTTGGCCATCGTCTTCTGCAACACCAAGGAGCGGACGTCCCTCTTAGCCGGACGGCTCATCGCCGAAGGCTTCAACATCGGCGAACTCCACGGCGACATGTCCCAGGGCCGGCGCAACCAGGTCCTGCGTGACTTTGCCAAGGCCAAGACCCAGATTTTGGTCGCTACCGACATCGCCGCCCGCGGCATCGATATCGAAGGCATTACCCATGTCTTTAACTTCGACGTCCCTCACGATGTCGATTACTACATCCACCGCATCGGCCGCACAGGCCGGGCCGGAAGCGAAGGCCTGTCCATCATGTTCGCCACCGGAGCCGATGTCGACTGGGTCCGCCGGATCGAACACAACATCCAGGCGACGATCACCAAATATACCCTGACGGGACAAGTCAAAGTGAAAGCCAGCAGCACCCCGCCAAAGCGGCAAAAGACTTATCGCGACAAACTGCCTGCCAGCACCTATCAGACGACTCGAAACAAGCGCCACAAACAGCGCCATAAAGGCGGAGACAACCTCCGCCGCCGCTAATTGAACGGGAGGTTTATTATGAAACGTTATCTTGCTATTGTCCTCATGTTATTCACCCTTTTGACTGCCGGATGCTCGACAGCCGTGCCGACTGACTCCCAGCAAAAGGAACAGACTCAAACACAGCAGCAATCGAAGGACACCAAGTCCACTCAGGATACGAAGAGCCAAGCCGAATCGAAAGAAAAGGCCCTGGCCAAACTGCCGACCATCGGCGATACGCAAAAGGCTTGGGAAGATGAATGGGGTCACCCCTATTCCCAGGGCGACACGATCCGCGTCTTCCATAACGGCCGCTATCAGGTCGTCTTTGAAAACGGCCGGGCCGTTACCGTTACCATCGCCTTAAAAGACGGTGAAGACCTGAATATCAGCGATATTCTGCCGGAAGATGCGCAGAAACAGTCGTCGTCGTCGAAAAACCTCGGCGGTACGACCATGACCGTCCAGAAATGGCACAGCGATGCCTTGGAAAATGCCTTCTCTTCGACAAAGGGCAATTTCACGGTCATGAAACAAGCAGACACGATCATCATCGACTGCACACCGAACCTGAAAAAGTAAAACGAAAAAGCTTCTATACAAAGCCGGAGCCTTGTGAACAGCGGATTCACAAGGCTCCGGCTTTATTCTTTCGACTTGCCGTTAAAATACATCAGATTTCCCCTGCATATTCTTTTCTTTCGTCTTCATTGCGGATGCGGAAACTGGCTGTCGCAGCCATGGCAGCCAAACAGAGGTTAACCATCCAAAGAGGGCTGTAGCCCCAACCGATGTCTACGAAAAGACCTCCGAGATAGGCGCTGAAAAAGGCGCCTATCTGATGGCCGATTAAGGTAAATCCATACAAGACGGCCATGTTCTTCGGACCGAACTTTTTACTGATGATGCCCGACGTCGGCGGCACCGTCGCATCGCCGGAAAGGCCCAATAAGGCCGTGGCGGCAAAGGCAAAGGCGACCGACTTCGGAAGAAACAGGAAGGCCAGGGAAACGACGACCCGCATAGCATAGACGCCGGCCAGGACGTTTTTCATTTTGAAGGCCGCTCCGAGAAACCCCGTCCCGGCGGCGCCGATCATGGTAGCGATGCCGTATACGGTCAATGTCAACGACGCTGTGCTGCCGTCGATGCCATAGGACAGATACTGTGAAAATAAATGGCTTTCGATGATAGACATGTTAAAGCCGCAGGTCGCAAAGCCCATGAGAACTAAGCGATAGTCCCGGTCTTTTAAAGCAAATTTCAGTATGGGAACCAGAGATACTTTGGGGTTTCCCTCCCCTTCACGACTTCCCTCTTCTCGTTGAGACTCCTTTTTGCCTATGGAGTGCATCCATATGGCGATGGGGATCATCAGCAGGAAAGGAACGGTCAGGGCCCTCATGGCAAAGGCAATATCGAAGGTTGAAATGGCCAGATTCAAGGCCGGGGACATCAGGGCGTCACCGATGCCGGCACTGGCCTGAACGAGGCCGGAAACGACAGCTGCCCGTTTCTCTCCCAAAATCGGCGTGATGGCCCCCATGATGATGCCAAAGCAGAGTCCCGTCGTGCCAAAGGACAGGACGAGGCCAAAAAATAAGACCAGCGCCCAAGGAGTGGTACATAAGGGCGTCGCCGCCAAGCCGACGACGGTAAAAAGGATTCCTATCAGGATGACGAAGACAGGTGATTTTCGCAAGGCTAGGATGCCGAGAAAGGGCTGGGCCAGTCCATAGACCAGAGCGCCTACGCCGATGGCGAAGCTGATGGTCACGTAGTCGATACCGGTGTAGGGAATGAGCCCGGTCATCATAATGCCGTAATTGTCGTGGACGCCCTGCATCACGCCGTGGACAATGCAGGCGGCGATGACCAGGACGATGCACTGAAGCAGTGAGTCAGGTTTCTGTAAGGTCGGTGTTGTTTTTAGCATAATCATAAGGCTCCCTCATTGACAGTTTAATTTTTCTCTGTTAGTATATCATCGATATACTCTTAGATAAAATTGATGTTTTTAATTTTAAACTTCATTTATTTTGAACTATAGAGAGGTTCCTATGGATTTAAAATATTTACAGACCTTCAAGACCATTATCGAAGAAGGCGGCTTCACCAAGGCTGCGGAAAAACTCAACTATACCCAATCGACCATTACCTTCCAAGTCGGACAGTTAGAACAGGAATTGTCCGTCAAATTGTTTGAACGAGTCGGACGGCGGATGCAGCTGACCAAGGCCGGCGAACAATTATACCCTTATGTAAACGATGTCCTCACGTCCGTCGAAAGGCTCAGTTGTTTTGAAACTGATCTGTCGGAATATAAAGGCATCCTACGGATTGGCGTCGGTGAAACCCTGCTCTGTTATAAACTGTCGCCGGTGCTGAAAAGATTTCATGACCTGGCCCCCAATACCCGCCTGTTCTTGCAGTCCATGAATTGCTATGACATCCGCAATGAACTTTTAGACGGAACGTTGGACCTCGGCGTATTTTACGAAAACGTCGGCGGCTTCGGCGACAATCTGACCGTCTCGACCTTTGGAAGTTATCCCATGGCCCTCGTCGCCTCGCCTGATATAAAAAGAGAATACCCTGATTTTATAACACCCGGCCAAACCCTTCCCCTGCCCTTTATCATCAATGAACCGACCTGCGTCTTTCGTCAGATCTTCGAGCAGTACCTGCAGCGAAAATCCATCGTCCTTGACCATACCATCGAATTGTGGAGCATTCCGACCATTAAAAACCTGGTGAAAAGCAGCGTCGGCATATCCTACCTGCCTACCTTCGCCGTCGAAGAAGATTTAAAGCGCGGCGAACTGGTAGAAATCAAGACGGAACTGACCGACGCCCGCATTTCAGCCGCCTGCGGTTACAACAGCAAGAAATGGATCAGTCCGGCCATGGAATTGTTTAGCCGCTTGATGACAGAGACCTTTTCCTAAGACGAATCAGGCAGTGCTGCAGCATCCCCTGCCCTCTTCTTGCGGCCGCTACGGGAAATTCTGCCTTTTAATTCAAAAAACGATGAGCTTTTTCCGGAAATACATTGACAAGTTCCTCGTTTTTTGTTATTATATATAAGTCGTCAGGAACGACAAGTTATGACTCGGTAGCTCAGCTGGATAGAGTGACTGACTACGAATCAGTAGGTCTAGGGTTCGAATCCCTACCGGGTCACCACAGAAAAAGCTCACACATTTTGTGTGAGCTTTTTTTATTGCCTCTTTTACGCCAGCATGAAAAGGCACAAAAAAATCCCTCCGCCATCAAGCGAAGGGATTGATTGACAAACTTATAATTTTCCGATGTCTTTCAGGTACTGTCTGCATTTTTCGCGGATTTCCGGGCTGGCTTCGACTAAGGGCAGACGAAGGGGGCCGGCGGGAAAACCGAGCATATTGACCATGGTCTTAATGGGGACCGGGCTTACGGTGCAGAAGACGCCTTTCATGAAGGGCAGGTACTGCTGATGAAGGGCAGCGGCCTTTTTGACGTCGCCGTCTTTATAGGCCTGGATCATGGCGTTCATTTCCTTGCCGATGACGTGGCCGGCAACGGTGATGATGCCATCCCCGCCGACAGCGACCAAGGGCAATGTCAGGTTGTCTTCCCCGCTGTAGAGGTGGAAGCCTTCCGGAGCATTGGCTGCTACGTAGCCGGCGAAGTCGATATTGCCGCTGGCGTCTTTGAGGCCGATGATGTTGGAAAAGTCATGCGCTAAACGGCACACAGTCGCAGGCTCGATGCTGCCGCCTGTACGGCCCGGTACGTTGTAGATGAAGATTGGCAGGGACGTTGCCTTGGCAATAGCTGCAAAGTGGGCGTAACAGCCGTCCTGGTTCGGTTTATTGTAGTACGGCACGATAGCCAAGAGGACGTCGACACCGGTCGCTTCGGCCTTTTTGGCCATCGCAATGGATTCGGCCGTATTATTGGTTCCGACATTGCCCATGATCAGGGTCTTGTCTTTCAATTCGTCGGCGACGAGTTTAAAGAGTTTGAGTTTTTCTTCTTCCGTCATGACTGCGCCTTCGCCGGTCGTACCGCCGAGGAGGATAGCCGAACCTTCGTCGGCATACTGCTTGGCCAAGTCAACCGAGGCTTGGTAATTGACAGAACCGTCCTGATTGAACGGGGTTATCATGGCAACAATGACATTTGGAAAGGTTAACATAGAGGTTTCATCTCCCATCGTTATTCTCAGTGAATCATGTCGTGATCCAGCATATATTCAGCAATCTGCAGGGCATTGAGGGCTGCACCTTTACGGATCTGGTCGCCCGATACCCAGAGATTGACAGCCTTCGGATTGTACAAGTCCTTACGGATACGGCCGACGTAGCAGTCGTATTGTTCCGACGTAAATAAAGGCATGGGATATTCCATCGCTGCCGGATCGTCTTGAACCTGAGCGCCCGGGAAGGCATCGATAGCCTTGCGGATGGCATCGATGGTCAATTCATCAGCCGTTTCAACGTAAATCGATTCGGCATGGCTGCGGAAGACCGGCACGCGGACCGTCGTCGCCGTAATAGCGATGGCGTCATCGTGGAGCATCTTGTGCGTTTCGTTGACCATCTTCATTTCTTCCTTAGTATAATCATCTTCTACAAACTTATCGATTTGAGGAATCAGATTAAAGGCAATGGGGTAGTGTTTCGGCAGGCTCTTGCTGGGCAGGATTTTCGGTTCCATGTCCCGACCGGCCAAGAAGGCTTCTGCTTCTTCGCGCAGTTCGTCGATACCTTCTTTGCCGGCACCGGAAACGGCCTGGTAGGTGCTGACGATGATCCGTTTGATCGGCGACAGATCATGAATGGGTTTTAAGGCCATGAGCATGATAATCGTCGAGCAGTTCGGATTGGCAATGATGCCCTTATGGAGAGCGATGTCTTCCGGATTGACTTCGGGAACGACCAAGGGGACGTCGGGATCCATGCGGAAGGTACTGGAGTTGTCGATGACGACGCAGCCGCGTTTAGCTGCTTCCGGTCCCAGTTCCTTACTGACCGAGCCGCCGGCGAAGAGTCCGATATCGACTCCATCAAAGGATTCCGGCTTGGCTTCTTCAACGGTATATTCCTTCCCATTGACCGTCAACTTCTTGCCGGCCGAACGATGGGATGCCAACAACTTCAATTGGCTGTACGGGAATTTTCGTTCTTCAATCAGGCGGATAAATTCTTGGCCTACGGCACCTGTGGCACCTAAAATAGCTACTACCGGTTCTTTCGTCATAACAAACTTCCTTTCCTCATGGTTCTTCTTTTATAAATAGTTTTCCAGTCCGAAGACGAGTCCCGGACGGGAGCTTACTTTCTTAACGGCTAAGATGACGCCGGGCATGAAAGATTTACGGTCTATCGAATCGTGACGGATAGTGAGTAATTCACCATATCCCCCAAAGAGGACCTGCTGATGAGCTACGTAGCCCGGCAGGCGGACACTGTGGATGGGAATGCCGGCAACAGAGGCGCCGCGGGCACCGTCAAGGCTTTCATGGGTCTTGTCCGGAGCCGGCTTGGCACCGGCAGCCTTCCGTGCTTCGTCGATCTTGTCGGCAGTCATGATAGCCGTACCCGACGGAGCATCGAGCTTATTGTTGTGATGGAGCTCGATGATTTCGACGTCCGGCAGATAAGGGGCAACTTCCGTCGACAATTTCATCATCAAGACGGCACCGATGGAAAAGTTCGGTGCAATAAAGATGCTGGTCTTATTTTCCAAAGCCAGGGCATGGAGCTCGTGGCGCTGTTCAGCCGTAAGGCCCGTCGTGCCGACGACCATGTTGACGCCGTGGGCTATGCAGGTTTTGGCATTTTTAAAAATGACAGCCGGCGTCGTAAAATCGACGACGACGTCCGGTTTTATAGCATCGAGGGCTTTGGCAAAATCGCCTTCGATGGCAAGGCCCAAATGGCCGATGCCGGCGATTTCACCGACGTCTTCTCCGACGTGGTCGATACTGACCCCGCCGGCGACGGTCAATTCCGGATCTTCAAAGACGGCTTTGACGACCTGGCTTCCCATGCGGCCGTCGGCGCCATTGACTAATACACGAAGCATATTGATTCCTCCAATATTTTTATGGTTTGATGGCATATTTCCATTTTGAAATTATCTTTAACTATATACCTATCGCGGACATTCGTCAACCTGTATCTGTCACAGCAGGCCTGCAAAGGAAGTTTTTACTGCGGAATGTTACCGCCCCTTCACCTGCTGTACAATCTGTCGTGCCGCTTCAATACTGGCTTTCGTCGTATCGTTGCCGGCAAACATGCGGGCGATTTCAAGGACGTGTTCCCCATCGGAAAGAGCCCGGACTTGGGTGACCGTCCGGCCGTCCGTTTCCTTCTTGTAAATAAAATAGTGGTGGTCGGCAATGGCTGCCGTCTGGGGCAGGTGGGTAATGCAGAAAATCTGGCCCTTGCCGGCCAGCTTCCGGATATGATCGGCAACCTGAAGTCCCGTCTGACCGCTGATACCGACGTCGATTTCATCGAAAATCATGGTCTTATCCGATTCTCGCGAGGAACCCGTGCTTTTCAAGGCCAAGGCGATACGCGAGACTTCACCGCCGGAAGCGATCTTTGCCAAAGGCTTCATGGCTTCCCCCGTATTGGCAGAAAAATAGAGTTCGATGCCGGCAGCCCCGTCCGGTGAAATGGCCTTCATGGGCTCTAAGTGAAAGGCAATGCGGCTGTTGGGCATGCCGAGCTTACTGAGGGTCTCGGTCATAGTCTTGCTGAAGCGGCTGTCGGCTTTATGGCGAAGATCGAGTAAAATCTCGGCCTGATGGCGGACAGCAGCGGCTTCTTTAGCCAATCGTTCTTCGAGTTTTGCCAAATGACTTTCCGACTGGTCAAGGCGTTCATAGTCTTCCTTGGCCTTAGCCAAAAACTGCAGGATGTCGGCAACGGTGACACCGTATTTGCGCTTCAATTTTTCGATCGTCGCCATGCGGGACTGCATGGCATCTAAAGCCCGTTCGTCAAAATCGAAAGAATCGGCGTAGCGCAGGAGGGCGTCGTGGATATCTTCGATTTCATAGGACAGGGTTTCGACCTTGCCCGACAAGGCACTGAAGGCATCGTCATAGGTCGAGGCCTTTTCGAGGCTGCGGTGAATGGCTTCGAGCTGCTCGATGGCCCCGGTCTGGCGTTCGCCGCCTTCTAACGAAAAGATGGCATCCCGCAGATTATCCTTTAAGTGTTCGGCATGGGATGCCTTATTGATCTTCCCTTCGAGCTCGTCGTCTTCGCCTTCCTTTAAAGCCGCCCCTTCGATCTCCTTGATTTGAAAAGCCAGGATACTGAGCATCCGGGCCTTTTCTCCTTCATCGCGGCGCAGGGCCTTGATGGCTCCTTCCGTTTCATGCCACGTCCGATACAGGTCGTCATAGGACGCTCTCGCCTGGCGGACGTCGTCATCGAGGCCGTCTAAAATGGCGACGTGATAGGCGGGATTAAAGATAAGGCTGTTGTCGAACTGGCCGTGAATATCGAGAAGATAATCGCCTAAGCGGCGCAGGACCGCCGTCGGCACTAAGGTACCGTTGACCAGGATCGTCCCCCTGCCGCTGCGCTGAAACTGCCGGGAGATGATGAGCTGTCCCTCATCGGCTTCGATGTGATTTTCCGACAGCAAGGCTAACAAGTCCTCTGCCATATCGGCAAAAAAGAAGGAGCCTTCGACGAGAAAGCCCTCTGTCCCGTGGCGGACGAAAGAGGCCGACGCCCGTTTTCCAGCCAGCATGCCGATGGCATCGAGGAGGATCGATTTGCCGGCCCCTGTTTCACCGGTAAAAATCGTCACTCCGTCCTCTAAGTCCAAGTGCAGGTCTTCAATCAGCGCAAAGTTATGGATGTGCAGGGACTGCAGCATAAGAACCTCATTCCTTCATCAATGATACGATAAGCTTAATCAACTTGGGAACCGTTTCCGTATCTTTCACAATGAGCAGGACCGTGTCATCACCGGCTAAGGTACCGATGACGTTTTCCCAACGGGCATGGTCCATGGCAGCAGCAATATGATTGGCCGAACCCGGTAAGGTATGGACGATGATCTGATTGTAGGCCGAATCGACGCGAACGATGGAGTCCTGGAAGAGACGTGCCATGCGGTTCTTGGACATGAGCATGTTCTGTTCCGGCGACAGGGCGTAACGGTAATGGCCGTCACTGGTCGGGACCTTGATCAGCATCAGTTCCTTGATATCACGGGACACCGTGGCCTGCGTAACTTCAATGCCTTCTTCCTGCAAAGCCTTAGCCAGTTCCTCCTGCGTTTCAATCGGTCTGGATTGGACAATCTCTTTAATCTTCGTATAGCGGAATCTTTTCATAATGACCTTTCCCTCTCTTCTGTACGACATATAATAAGGGCGGACAATGAACCTCATTGACAGGTCTCCACGATGAGATGTGAAAGGCCTCTTGGGGTACGTCCTTCAAAAATGACTGCAGCGCTCTTTCTTCCTGAGCGCCGGCATCAGTACCGGGATAAGCTGCTATTATAATTATCCCATTTATCGCAATTTTATTCAAGCCTATTTTTATAGCCCTTAGTGTTATTTCATAATCCGTATGGATGCGGTGGTCTCCGGACGGCAAATAGCCTAAATTGAATAGGATGACATCGATGCCGTCAGGGACTTTTTCCAGCAGTTCGTCATGAGAACCACACTGACAGCGGACATCGCGGTCTGTCAGATTTTCTTCAACGAGCCTCCGTTGCGTGCGTTCAACGGCGCAGGGCTGTATATCAAAGGCATAGAGAACGGCATCAGCCGGCATGAGTTTTGCCAAAAAAGCCGTATCATATCCGTTCCCACAAGTCATATCGACGAGCCGTTTCGCCTGGCGGACATAGGGATCGGCGAGCATGTGCGATACCGTAACGGCATTGCGGAATGGATACATATCAATCATTTCCCATCATCTTGGTAAACAAGTTACTGTAAAAATAGTTCTGGTTAAAGCGGATCAACTTCAATACGTGATCGGCTTTTCGGATTTCAAGAACCATATTGCCCATCAATTCCTGATCCATTACGCCGTCTACAGAGACGCGGACACTGTTGCGGCTGTGAGCCGAGGTAACGGAAATCTGGTCGTCATCGCGCAGGACCAGGGGCACTTTGAGGAGCAGGTGCGGACAGATCGGCGTCACCATGATGCAGGGCACGCTCGGCGCTGCAATGGGGCCGCCGCTCGAAAAGGTATAGCCCGTACTGCCCGTCGCCGTCGATACGATGAGGCCGTCACCGGGGTACTGCTGAATGAAGTGGCCGTTGATGCTGAGGTCGACGCGGATCAATTTGCCGACATTGCCGTGGCCGATGACGATATCATTTAAGGCATCGGGCAGAGACTGGATCATACCGTCTTCATAACACAGATCGGCATGGAGCATCATCCGTTCTTCGAGGAAATATTTTCCGGCCAGGATGTCGTCCAGGCGCTGTTCCAGGTTTCTCGTTTCTACTTCATAGAGGAAGCCCAAAGAGCCGAGATTGATGCCGCAGATGGGAACGTCGGCAGCGGCAAATTTGTTGGCCATCTTCAGGATCGTCCCGTCGCCGCCGAGAACCATGGCGATATCGATGGTATCGTAAATCGTCATCCGCGGCCGAAAGTGTTCGGCTGCAATTTCCTGATAAGCCGGCTGGCAGCTCTCACTGACGTAGGCCGGCAGATAGTATTCAATATCCCGTTCTTCACAAATCCGAATGAGTTCTTTTACAATGGCTGCGCTTTCGCGTTTGACAAGGTTTGGAAAAATACCGATACGCATGAAAAATCACCTACATTTCGTGAGATTTACTGACAATATCTTCGACGACATCGTCGGTGATGTCGTTATGGCAGGGATCGTCTTTACGGCAGTACAACAGGTATTCGATATTGCCGTCGGCCCCCTTTATCGGAGAAAAGGTAAGGCCCAGCGGCGACAGTCCGTTTTCGGCGATGCCGTCGACGACGCGGCGGATTACCTCGCGGTGGACGGCGATGTCGCGGACGATGCCGCCTTTGCCGACGTGTTCCCGCCCGGCCTCAAACTGAGGTTTAATGAGGGCTGCCATGGTGCCGCCTGACGCCAAGAGAGGCACGACGGCCGGCATGATTTTGAGGAGTGAAATAAAGGAAACGTCGATGGAGATGAAGTCGACGGGTTCGCCGATATCGGAGACGGTAACGTTTCGGATATTGGTCCGTTCCATGTTGACGACTCGGTCGTCGGTCCGCAGCTTCCAAGCCAATTGGCCGTAGCCGACGTCGACGGCAAAGACCTTCACGGCGCCGCGCTGAAGGGCGCAGTCCGTAAAGCCGCCCGTCGAGGCGCCGATATCCATCATGGTCTTTCCCGTAAGGTCGATGGGAAATGTTTCCATCGCTTTTTCTAATTTCAGGCCGCCGCGGCCGACGTAGGGAATGGGATTTCCCTTGACGGTAATGTCTACATCGTCAGACAGTTTGGTACCGGCCTTATCGACGCGCTGATTGTCAACAAAGACCAGGCCGGCCATAATGGCCGCCTTGGCCTTTTCCCGGCTTTCAGACAAGCCGCGGTTGACGAGGAGTACGTCCAGTCTTTCTTTATGCTGCATACACTCTTACCTCTCTATCATTAATGAACCCGGGTCAGCATATATTCGACGAGATTCTTCAGGAACCAGGCTTTGTCTCCCAAGGGCACCAGAGCCGCGACGGCCTTGTCTGCCGCTTCACGCGCCATCTGGCGAGCTTCCTCAAGAGAAAAGATGGTGACATACGTCGCCTTGTCGTTTTTAAGGTCGCTGCCGACGGGCTTTCCTAACAGGGCTTCGTCGCCGACGACGTCAAGGATATCATCGGTGATCTGGAAAGTCAGCCCCATGTAAGTCGCGTATTCATCGAGGGCTTTTCGCACGGCCGGTTCGGCATCGGAAACGATGGCCGCCATATCGATGGCCGCTTTGAAGATGACTCCCGTCTTGGACCGGTGCAGGAGTTCCATCCCTTCCCGACCGATTTCCATCTTGCCGTCCGACGCCAGGTCAAAGGCCTGACCGCCGACCATTCCGGCCGGACCGGCAGCTTTGGCGATGACGGCGATGCAGCGGTTCAGTTTATCCGGGTCGATATCCTTCTGACGTGCCAGGAGTTCAAAGGCAAAGGTCAAAAGGCCGTCGCCGGCCAGGGTGGCAATGCCGGGCCCGTAAATGACGTGGTTCGTCGGCTTGCCCCGGCGCAGATCATCGTTATCCATGCAGGGCAGATCGTCGTGAATCAAGGAATAGGTGTGGATGCATTCGAGGGCGCAGGCCATTTCCGTATACGGCGCCGCATCGCCTCCTAAAGCTTCGATCGTCACCAGCATGAGAACCGGACGGATGCGTTTGCCGCCGGCCATGAGGCTGTAATTCATCGATTCATATAAGGGGGCAAACTGCGGCTGTTCCGTCACGAGAAGCCTTTCCAGTGTCTTTTCGATATGATCTTTTTTAGTACTTAAATAGTCTTTAAACATCATAAGTCCAGCACTCCTTCTGCCATGCCGTCTGCCGCTTCTTCCGTACCGGCCATGGCCGCTGCCTTCTGGCGGGCATAATCCAAAGCGTCTTCACAGTCCTTGGACAATTTAACGGCTTTTTCATATAAATCGAGGGACTGTTTCAGCGTCAGGTCCGGTGCTTCCAAGTCGCGGACGAGCTGTTCCAATTTTTCGTAATTGCTTTCAAAGTTCTTCAATTTATCCGTCGTTCTTGCCATATATCTTCACCTCTTTCACGTCTGTTACAATGGCACCGTCGACGAGCTGTATTTCAAGGGGCTTATCGGCAGCTGCCTGGTCGACGCGAGTAATGATCTTTCCGTCCTGTATAAGCTGGCCGTAGCCGCGGCGCACGAGGTTTTCCGGATTCAGCCCATCAAGGCGCGCCCTAAGGGCCGTAAGCCGGCCGTCTCCCTGTTCAAGGCGCCGCTGCCACTGATGGCCGGCCTCTTTTAAGAGCATAGCCAGCTGTGCCTGCTTCATTTCCAAAAAGCGTTCATAGTGCGGTAAATTCAGCCGGCCTGCTGCGGCATCAAGACGGCGTGCTTCACCGTCGATACGCCGCAGGAGGGTTTCATAGGCCCTTTCTGCCAGGGCAGCTAAATCGAGTTCGGCTTCACGAAAATCGAAAAAGGCCAGTTCGGCAGCGTGGGTCGGCGTCGCCGCCCGTATGTCGGCGGCATAATCGGCTAAGGTCGTATCCGTTTCATGGCCGATAGCCGTAATGACCGGTACCTTAGCCCCATAGATGGCCGTTACGACAGCCGGGCTGTTGAAGCACCAGAGATCTTCCATGGATCCGCCGCCTCGGCCGACGATTAAAACGTCCAAGTCCCTTCGCTTCCCCATCTCATCGATGGCAGCGGCAATGGTTTTATCGACGCCCTCCCCTTGAACGGGAATGGGACGAAGGACGATGTCAGCATAGGGATTGCGCTCACCGGCAATACGGCAGATGTCGTGCAGGACGGCGCCCGTTGCCGAAGTCAGGACGCCAATGCGCCAGGGAAAGCGGGGCAGTTCTTTTTTATGGGAACTGTCGAAATATCCCTTGGCTTCCAGGTCCTTCTTAATCTGTTCGTACCGGGCCTGAAGGGATCCCGTTCCCTGGGAAAAGAGCTGTTCAATGATAAAGGACAAGGCGCCGCCTTTTTCATAGACGTTGACGGCTCCGATGACGACGACGTGGTCCCCTTCGCGCAGGGCCTTTACGGCAGCCGTAACCCGGCTGCGAAAGACGATGGCCCGAAGCGAGCACTCTTCATCGCGGATATTCATATAATAATGGCCGTTAGACGCCTGCTTCAGACCGATGACGTTGCCTTCCATGGCAATGCTCTGGAGCCGGTAATCCTTGTGTATGTCCTCTTTGATGCGGCGGACGACGTCCGTAACCGATGCGTATTTCATCATTTCTTCCCTTCCTGCAGGGCCGCCCAGAAAGCGGCTCCTGAAGCATTGTCGGCACTGAAGCCGTCCTCGGCAAGGTCGAGGGTGATGTGCCCTTTCCGGCAGTACTCTTTTAGTTCCCGGCGCAGATAGGAATTGGACATGACGCCGCCGGCGGCGACGAGATGGGTCATGCCGTCAGCTGCGGCGTAGTCGAGGAGGTGCAGAAGGCCTCGCCAGACCGTTGCCAGCGTCCAGCGGCAGAGTCTCGGAAGGTCGGTTTCCCCGTCCTTCAAGAACCGCTGCCCCTGCGATTCGGGACCGGAAAAGCTGACTTCGCCGTCTTTGAAAAAGACAGGGGCTCCCTTGAGGCTGCCGGAAAATTTCTGCGCCAGCTTATCGACGTGGACGCCGGCCGGAAAGGGCAGGTTCATGGCAACGCCCATGCGGTCGATGAACTGGCCGGCACTGATATCGCTGGTACCTCCCAGGCGGGTGATGTCAAGGCCCTTGTCGTCGGCTTCAGCCCGGACGAGCTCCGTCGTTCCGCCGGAGAGATGGATGCCGTAAAAAGGCGCCCTGTCGACACGTCCCTTGCTGCGAAGGACGGCCAAGAGGTGATTTTCCTGGTGGCTCAGGCGGTATAAGGGCACCCCTAAGACAGCCGAGAGCGCTCTGGCATAGCCGAGGCCTGCCAAAAAAGCCGGCATATACGAATCGTCCCGACGCCGCGGCTGATCGGTCACGGCAATGGCCCGAACGGAGCGGTCCTTCAGTACTTCGGCGGCCCGTTCAAAGAGGACCGGAAGATTGCGCGAGTGCTGGTAGACCATGTTCGACTGGGACAGGCCGCGGCCGCCTTCCGGGACGGTCAGGATGATGCGTTCGTCAGCGGCAATGCTGTAGTCCCCGTCGACCAGGCACAACGACGTCGTATAGCAGCTGGTGTCGATACCGAGATAGGTGTCCATCAGTCTTTCGACCTTACGTAGGCACCGAGGATGCCGTTGACGAATTTGGCCGACTTATCGCCGCTGAATTCCTTGGCCAAAATAATGGCTTCATTGAGTACGATGGACGGTGCCAAAGGTTCTTTCGGGTAGACCAGTTCGCACAGGGCCAGGCGCAAAATGTTGCGGTCGATGCGGTTCATCCGTTCGATTTCCCAGCCTTTGACGAAGGGGCGGATGATATCGTCCAATTCAGCGCGGTGAGCCGTCGTCGTTTCGACGAGGTACGCCGAGTACGTATGCCGTTCCGATTCGCTCAATTCCGGGCCGTCTTCGGTCAGCATATCCGTCGTGATGAAATCGCTTTCCATGATTTCATGTTCACTGTACTGGATATCGTTTTCTTCGTGAAATTCACGGGAATATAAGAGTTCGAGCGCCTCTTGGCGCGCTTTATGTCTGCTCACAAAAAACCTCCTGTTGGTAACTAGTCTGCCGGCGGCAGGACCAAATCTTCAATGGTAACGGAAATATCAAGGCCCTTGGGGTCGGCCATATCCCGGACGGCCTGAACGGCCTTCTCTTGGACGGCGAGAGCCAGTTCGTGCAGGTCAAAGCCGTACACGGCCCGGATGTCCAATTTCAAGGCGACGCTGCCGTCTTTCACGGAAACGCTGCAGCGGGTAACGGCCGTGACGCCGTCCACGTCCTTGGCCGCCGCTTCGGCAATGTTGCGCAGGGCCTTATCACTGACGGCATAGGCAAAATCCTGATTGTCATCCATGTTGACCGGCCTCCTCAAAAACCACTTGCTGGACGATGATGTGAACGGCCGCAACGGGGCAGGACGTCGCCTTTTCTACGGCATCCTTGACCGATTTTTGGACTTCCAGGGCGACGTCAGGAATCCGGCAGCCATAGCGAATGATCAGCCGGACGGTCAGCTCGATGCTGTTGCCGTCAATGGAGACATCGACGCCGTGATTGGGCCGGCTGCGGCCCAGCTTTTCAGCGGCCGCATCGGCAATATTCGTTCCCAAAGCAGCGACAGACGGAGCCTTTCCCGCCGTCAGCGAAGCAATGGCTGCAATGACCTGCGAAGAGATATGGATGCTCCCCCATTCATTGACTTCTGTCGTTTCCATGAACATCACCTCTTTCATCCAAAAAAGGGGCTGTCGCACGCGCGAAGCCCCTTGAATACCCTATGCTAGCGGCTCACGGTAACCCGTTAACCTTAAGCTCTGCCGATATACTGGCCGGTTCTCGTATCGATTTGGAGAACTTCGCCTTCATTGATAAAGAGCGGTACTTTGACGACATAACCCGTTTCAAGCGTAGCCGGTTTGCTGCCGCCGGTAGCTGTATCACCACGGACGCCGGGGTCGGTTTCAACGACTTTCAGTTCAACGGAAGCCGGAAGGTCGATGCCGATGACTTTGCCTTTGAACATCATGACCGATACGGTCATTTCTTCTTTGAGGAAGTTGGCTGCATCACCCAGAGCGTCGCGGTTCAATTCGATCTGTTCATACGTTTCGTTGTCCATGAAACAGTACATACCTTCATTTTCATAAAGGTACTGCATCTGGCGGCGGTCAACGTGACCATCCTGAACCTTTTCGCCGGCATTCCACGTACGTTCGATAACGGCACCGGTTTCGAGGTTTTTAATCTTAGCGCGTACAAAGGCAGCGCCTTTACCCGGTTTTACATGCTGAAATTCAACAACCTGCCATACCTGGCCGTCGATTTCAATCGTTACGCCTGGTCTGAAATCATTACTTGTAATCATGTGTAAACTCCTCCTATAACAGCTCCATCAAATCTTTGGGTGTTTTGGTTAAAATTTCACAGCCGTCGGCTGTTACGGCAACGGAATCCTCAATGCGGACGCCAAACTTGCCTTCTATGTACAGTCCCGGTTCGACCGTGACTATCATATTCTCTTGTAAGACACCGGTCGAACGGGGTGACAGCACAGGCTGTTCATGGATTTCAAGCCCCGTCCCATGTCCCAGGGAATGGGTAAAATACTGACTGACGTGATAGCGGGCAAAATAATTGCGCACTTCATAATCGACGGCGCGGCACGAACGGCCGGCCTTTACCAAGGATACGCCCAATTTCTGCCCTTCCAAGATGAGATTGTAAAAATCTTTCTGGGCCTGTGTCGCCTTGCCGGCAACGACGGTCCGGGTAATGTCGGAATGATAGCCGTCCCAAACGGCGCCGAAATCAAAGGTAACGAAATCGCCGGCTTCGATGACCTTAGGGCTGGCCGTACCGTGCGGCATGGCCGAGCGCTTGCCGGAAGCGACAATCGTCGTAAAGGATTTTTCTTCAGATCCGAGGAGCAGCATATTGCTTTCCAGGCGGGCTGCCAGTTCCTTTTCCGTAACTCCCGGCCGGATATACGGCAGGAGGTCGGCAAAGGCCCGGTCGGCGATCTGGCTGGCTTTGCGCGTCGCCTGCAGTTCATGGGGTTCCTTTACGGCCCGCAGGCCGGTCAGGTCGCAGGGGAGAAAACCGCAGAGAGCCCCGTCAGCAATGGCCTCATATAAATAATGGGTCAGAAAATTTTCTTCATAGGCCGCAACGCCAATTTCCATATCCGTAAGGGACTGGCGAATGGAGCGGGCCAAAGCACCTTGATGATTTTCGATGTCGTACCACGAGCCCGACTGCTGTACGGCCTGTTCCGTATAACGGGAATCGGTCCACAGGACGGCTTGATCAAGCCCGATGACCAAGGCCCCTTCGCCGCCGGTAAAACCGCTGAAGTAACGCAGGTTTTCGGGCTGAACGATGATGGCGCCGTCGGCATCGTGTTTTTCGAGGAAGGCACGCAAATCGGCAATTCGTTGTTCTATCATACTATCACCTTATATTAATTCAATCATATTTTATAATACCATATTTTATCTTGCCTGAAAAGGAAAAAATCAAAAGGATATATTCCTTGTTATAACGATAAGCTGTTTCGCTCATCTTCCGTCAAAGGGCGGAACTCGCCGGGCTGAAGCCTTTCATCGAGAGCAACCTGCCCGATGGAACTTCGGTGAAGCTTGGTCACCGTCAGGCCGACGGCCGCACACATGCGCTTTACCTGGTGGAACTTCCCTTCTTCGACGACGACGGCAATCGTATGATCGCCGGTCTGCCGCGCTTCTGCCGGCAGGCAGTGGAGACCGTCGTCAAGGACGATGCCCGAGGCGAAGCGTTCCCCTAAATCGGCTGGAATATGCCCTTCAACGACGGCTTGATAGTGCTTGGCCCGGTGCTTTTTCGGCGACGTAATGCCGTGGGCCCAGGTCCCGTCGTTAGTCAACAGCAAGAGACCGGTCGTATCTTTATCCAGCCTGCCGACGGGAAACAGTCGGCTGCCCTGATACTGGCGAGGCAAGAGGTCGATGACCGTCTTCGACACATTGTCTTCCGTAGCTGACACGACGCCGGCAGGCTTATAGAGCATGAGATAAATATATTCTTCATATGATACGACCTGGCCTCCGACGGAGACGACGTCCTCTTGGGGATCGACTTTCCGACCGCTGTCGCGGCAAATGTCGCCGTTAATCGTGACCTGACCGCTCTTACATAATTCTTTCAGTTCCTTCCTCGTCCCCCAGCCCGTATGGCCCAGGAGTTTATCGAGGCGCATTGCCTTACCCATCGGCACACCTTATAAGGAAGGCATCTTGTCCCATTGGGGCAGATAGCCGGCCGTCCCTTCTAAATGGCGGGTGCTGTTGAGGAGGGTCAGGACGTTGCGGTCGCCGTAATATTCGACGACATTGAAGGCCGTATTGAACTGCTGGAAGCACCAGATACGGCGCATATCGAGGCCCAAGAGGCCGAAGAGGAGGCAGCGGATGGCCGCCCCGTGGGAGACGATGAATACGCTGTCGCCGTCTTTATGCTTGGCCAGGATGTCCAGGGTTCCCTTCAAGATCCGGTCCCGGACCTGGCAGAACGATTCGCCGCCCCGGGCAGGCAAAGTCCCGTCGGAAGCATAGACCGCTTCCAGTTCTCCCGGCCACTTGGTCGTAATTTCTTCATACGTATGGCCTTCCCACACGCCGAAATCGGCTTCTTTCAAGGATTCGTCAGGAATGACCGTCAAACCGTGCGGTGCCGCTACGCATTCAGCCGTAGCCATGGCCCGCTGGAGGGTACTGCTGTATACGGCATCGAGGTGGGTATGGCTGAAAAATTCACCGAGGTGTTTGGCCTGTTCCAGCCCGTGGGCATTGATGGGTACATCGGTAGAACCTTGATACCACTGCTGTACGTTTCCGTCCGTTTCACCGTGACGCGCTAAATATAATGTAATCATGAATATCCTCCATTATTGAAAATCCATCATAAGAAAAACCCGGTCCGGCAGCCATGGTGCGGCCTTTTGCGGCCGAAAAGAAACGGCTCCGGCCGTCCCGAGCGTTAAGACATAGTTATTATAGCAGGAAATGAACGGCCTTGCTACTGATAACGGCGAGAAGCAGTAAAACCATTTCGCTGCCTTCGATGACGGCACCGTAGGTATCGCCCGTAACGCCTCCGAGTTTTCGGCTGATGCCAAGGTTCGCCCATAGGGACAATATCATGGCCGCCCCCAGGAGGGCCAAATAAAAAGGCCCGCAAAGGAAGACGGGCAAGAGAGACAGCACAAAAGCTTTGGCCGTCGTATGCGGCGGCGCATAGGTGACAAAGGCCTTTCCCAGCCCCTCTTTACGGGCATAGGGAAACTGAAAAATACTGATTAGCGTTCCGAACCGCGCTGCTGCCGGAATGGCCACGAGGCTGAAGACGGCGGCTTTCGGTTCGAGCTGGCTCAAAAAAGAAACCTTCAAGAGGACCAAAAAGACAAAGGCCATGACCCCGCCGGACCCGACGCGGCTGTCCTTCAGAATTTCCAGCATCCGTTCCTGGCTGCGGCCGGAAAAAAGGCCGTCGGCCGTATCCATATAGCCGTCGGCATGGAGTCCCCCGGTCAGGTAGAACCAAAAGGCCACGACCAAGACGGCGCGGCCAAAAGGTTCAAAGACAAAAGACAAAGCCGTGTACAGGGCTGCCAACAAGAGACCGATGACAAGGCCTACGACGGGAAAAAAGAGGACCGACCGGCCAAAATCTTCGTCCTTCCAAACGTCCTGTGAAGCCAAATGAATGCGGGATAAGAACTGGAGGGCAATGAGAAAAGCTTTCATCGAATCACCTCCGGCAGGATTACGGCCCGATGCTTCCATTCCGTCGTAATGCCGCAGACCGACACGTAGACTTCATCAGCCTCGCTGGCCGCTTCCTGATTGATACGCCCGATAAGGTCCCGATAGAGGCGGCTCACCCGTTCCATGGGCACGATGCCGCTTCCCAGTTCATTGGTAACCAAAACGGCCGTCACGCCTGCCTTTCGAAAGGCCGTTAAGACAGCCCTTAATTCGCCCAGGGCACCTGCGAGGACGGCGTCGTCACCGTCCCCATCATGGGCCCACATATAATTTGAAAAATAGATTGTCAGGCAGTCGACGAGGACGACATCGGCTGTCCGGCAAAGATCTGCCATGGCGTCAGGCAGTTTTTCCGGAATTTCCCAGGTCTTCCACGATGCCGGCCGCCGCTTTTGGTGAAGGGCGATGCGCCGGACCATTTCTTCATCAGAGGCCAAGGCTGTCGCCACGTAGGCATGACGGCCCGGCAGGGACGCTGCATAGCGCTCTGCAAAGTCACTCTTTCCGCTCCGGGCCCCGCCCGTTACCAATACGATTTTTGAAGGTTCCATCATTTCTTGATTTCCGAATACAAATGGAATACTTCGGGCAGGACGATCTTTTCCATACCGAGTTTAATCAGGCTGGGAAGGGCCGGCAGGCAGTATACCTGGCACTGGTGAATGAACCCGGCCGTCGACCGGTAGGCCATGGCCTGGACGCCGCAGACCCGCCGATAGGCAAAGTAAGTCATCATTTCACCAAAGGCCGGAATGGTCTTATCAAAGAGAGCCTCTACGGTCTCAATGGTCACGTCCCGTTTTGCCACGCCGGTGCCGCCGCTGGTGATGACCAGGTCGACGCTGCACACCCATTCGTGAAGATGGCGCTCGATTTCAGCCCGGTCGTCCTTTACGATCTGATAGTCGACGACTTGATGGCCGTGCTGAGCCAACAGCGACTGGATGAGCAGGCCGTTGGTATCGTCGGAAAAAGTACGACTGTTGCTGATGGTAAGAATGGCCGCCCGCAGCGGATGTTCTTCTGTTTTTTTGTAATTCAAAATAAAATCCTCCTAACTCAGGACTCGTATGATGCTACGATGGAAAAGGGGTCCTGCCCTTCTAACATTCCCTGAAGAAAATAAGGAATAAAGACTTCACTGACGACCTGTTTGTCATACTGCTTTTCTTCTCCGTCAACGGCAATGGTAATATTCTCTCCGACAGCCATTCTGACGACGCATTTAGGTCCTCCTGTCGGCAGGATATCGCCGTGGGTCCAAAGGACCGTCGCCACGGACCGCCAGGGATAGGGATCATCTTCCTCATCGTCACAATCGACGACTTCCGCCGCTACGATGAGACCGCTTTCCCGAGCAAATTCCGCCGTATGGAAGACAAAATGGGTATATTCGTCTTCCGACGTCGCCGCCGCTTCCGAAATATACAGCAGGGGGAAGTCTTCCCATAAAACGTGTTCCGAAATAAATTCTTCCGTCGGCGCAATATCAGCCTCTTCGTCGACAAAAGACGTGTGCAGATTATAAGCCGCACAGATTTCTTCTCCATTGTCGCCGGCGTTGAGCGGATAAACGTGGAATCCCAATCGTTGGAAACCTTCAGTCACGTGAATATCCAGCCCGTGTTTCGATTCATCTTCCTGCCAAAACACGAAAGGCAGTCCAATGTATATCACATCCACTATAATCACCTCTATACTTATACTATTCGACCTGAGTCATCTAAAATCCTACTTCTAAAATATATATTCTTGTATTGTCTGTTAATTCCTATATAATATATCTATAGCTATTACGGCCTCTCCAAGAGGTCAGAAAGGAAGTATGTCTTATGCTCAAAAAAATTGCAGGTTTGGCTCTCTCTTTCGTCTGTCTGTTCACGCTTTTCGTATCAGCGAACAACTTTCTCGACAATAATCCCCGCTTCGTCCAGGTCGGCCACGACGATACGACCGAATCGTACCTCGATATGAATACCATCCAGTCCGTCCGCTACGACCCGCCGTACTACATCATCCGGGCCACCGTCGTGACTTACGATTATGCCAATAATACCCTACAAGGATATGATAACAATTTTTTCTACAATTTTAAATCCCAATCTGTAAAAACACAGACCCTCGGCGACGTCGGCTACGATCTGCAGGGCAATATCCTGTCCACCCTGGCCCTGGCCAATCCGGAAGTCAAGACGACGGACCGCCTGTCAGCCAACGGCAATGCAGCCAACCGGGCTTTCCGGGCCTGCTACAACATGAACTTTTTCCAAGAATAGTACACTGAAAAGGATTTGATAGTTATGGATTCCATGCTCAACGTCGTGACCACCATCGCCACGATCATCTGCATCGCAGCCGTCCTCTACTCCCTGACGACAGCCCTGCGCAAACGGCACCGCAAGGCAAAATACGAGAAAGACCTGGTGACCAAGGTACACGTGAAAGTCGACAACCTCCACCAATATGACCTGAAGCCGGAAAAGGGCTATTACAAGTACCCTCTTGCTGAAAAGGGAAAACTTCGCCGCTTCCCCCAGCACTTTACCAGCGTTGCCATCGAACTTGCCAACGAGCAGCCTTACTCCATCTGTCTTTTGGCCCTGGCCGAATTCGAAAAGGGCGAACTGAAGGACACGCGCTATTTCTACATCCGGCCGCCTGAAAACAACTTGTCCGCCGTCAAAGACCACTTCCGCTGGGAAGACCTGTCGAAGGCCGATGAATTCGGTGAATACTGGCAGGCCGGTCTGGAAAAACTGATCGAAGGCAAGAACCTCGTCGCCCATAACGCCCCCTTCGTCATGGGCTGCCTCACTCACGCCCTTCACATCTACGGCATCAAGGCCCCGTCCTTCCGCTATGCCGATACGATGGAAGCCGCCAAAAAGCTCTATAACTTCTCATCCAACAAGGCGGAGGCCATCTGTGAGGAAATGAGCCTCAAGGTCGACCCGGGCAACCTCCTCAGCCAAGCCATCGCCATGGGCCGCTTCTTCCTGGAAGCAAAGAAGGACTATCCCCTCTACCTGCCGTCCTTGACCTACGTCGAAAAAGAACCGGACGCCGACGACCGCAAGGCCGCTTACATCGCCGCCGTCGAACGAGAAGAAGGAACGCCTGAAGAAATGGCCGCTCCGGAAACACCGGATCTTAGCCTCATCAAAGACCTGGCCGATACGGGCTGCCTCACTGCCGGGAAAAAAGCCGGCACCTATTATGCCACCGACAAGGGCCTTTCCCTGTTGGAACAAGCAGACTGACATCGAAGACTTTTCCCGTCCTTTCGGGACATCAAAAAAAGCGCTGTCTCTATGAGACAACGCTTTTTTAGCATACTCAAATAACTCTTATTTGGAGTACAATTCGACGATCAGTGTTTCGTTGATTTCTACAGGGATTTCGTCGCGTTCAGGCATACGGGTAAGGGTGCCTTCAAAGCCATCGAAATTCTTTTCAACGTAGGGAACGTCGAAAGCTTTCAATTCCTGGAAAGATTTCTTGTACATTTCGTTAGAACGGGAATCTTCTTTCAGCGTGATAACCGTGCCAACTTTTACGTGTGCCGACGGGATATCGCAGCGTTTGCCATTGACCAAAATGTGGCCGTGGTTGACCATCTGGCGTGCCTGGCGGATAGAGTTAGCAAAACCGATGCGGTATACTAAGTTATCCAAGCGGCATTCCAACAATTTCAGCATGTTCTGGCCCGTTACGCCTTCCATCTTCTTGGCTTTATCATAATAACGGACAAACTGACGTTCGAGCAAATTGTAGTATGCGCGAAGTTTCTGTTTTTCCAATAACTGCGTGCCATATTCAGACATTTTTTTCTGACGCTGATCTTTACGTACGCGTTTTAATGCCTTAGGGTGTCCGTACACATTAACTCCGAACCGGCGACATTCCTTAAAACGCGGGTCTCTCCTCGTTGCCATTTTCTACATCACCTCATATTAGTAATTCAAAAAAATAAATTTTGCTCACGCAATGTATTAATGTTACCACAAGTATCCACAGCCTGTCAAGTGGCTTGTTTATTATCTTTGGAGCTGCCCTGGCCAATAGAAATATCGACATCAGAAGTATAGCTCAAACTGCCAAAAAAGGGAAGGATTTTTTTAATGCTGCCATGAAATCTTGACTTATCTCCTACAAAATGCTATACTGACTTCAAATAAAAGAGATTGATTCTTAGTTAATAATTCCAGGAGGTGCCATATGAATAACTTTACGACAGCCGTTACCAATCGGCGCACCAATTATGCTTTGAGCAAAGACGTTTCCATTCCCCAGGAAACGATTGTAAAGACCATTGAAGACATGGTTCATGAAGTCCCGTCGGCCTTCAACATGCAGTCCGGCAAAGTCGTCGTCGCCTTCGGTGAAACCCACGATAAGATTTGGCAAATCGCCATGGATACCCTTCGGGGCATCGTACCGGCCGCTAACTTTGCAGCAACGGAAGAAAAAATCAATTCCTTTGCCGCAGCTTACGGCACGGTCCTCTACTTCGATGACATCTCGATCGTCGAAAAACTGGCTGAGCAGTTCCCCTTATATGCTCAGAACTTCCCCATCTGGGGTCAGCAGGCAAACGGCATGATGCAGTTCGCCATTTGGACGGCCCTTACCGACCTCGGCTTAGGCGTCAACCTCCAGCACTACAATCCCCTCATCGACGATGAAGTCAAAAAATTGACCGGCGTTCCCGAAGAATGGAAACTCATCGCTCAGATGCCCTTCGGCGCTCCCCTTCAGAAGCCCGATGCCATCGAAAAGGTTCCCATTGAAGAACGGGTCAAAATCTTCAAATAATACACCACACACACTCTCCTAACAGTATAGAAAAGAGGCTCCCTTCCTTCAGGGAGCCTCTTTAGGTTATAGAATGATTTTATCCTAAGAGATCTTGTTCTTCCGTGTGGCGCTTGAACCAGGCCTGGGCATAGGTGCAGCTCGTCGCCGTCTTTTTATTGCGCTTGCGGATTTCATCGGCAGCGGCTTTGACCAATTTTCCGGCAGCCCCTTGGCCGCGCAGGCTGTCGTCGACAAAGGTATGGACGATGTCGTAGTTGCCGTCATCACGCTGGATGAAGTCGACTTCACCGACGACCTTCCCTTGTTCATTTTCAATCCAAATCTTATTGTCACTGTACTGTAATTCCATGCTCAAACACTCCTTTCACAAAGGGCGATTCCCGGGGTCATGCCTTACCAGTTCATGTTGACTTCGATGATCTGGCCGTTGCGGACCGAGCGGCTGCGCCGAAAGGCAGCCATGTAATCCTCGACGGCCAGGTTGGGATTTTCATAGACTAAGAGAAAATTCCGAATGAACTGGGCATGGGTAAAGACCAAAATAAATTCTTCCGGCCGCCGCTTCAAGAGAGCCAGCGTCCGTTCAATGCGCTCGATGAGCTGCCGATAGCTTTCGGCCCCTTCCCCATCGACGTAATCGGGATCGAGACGACGCCAATAGTCGATGACTCGCGGACGCCGCTCTTGAGACGTCGTCCCGACACAAGTGGCCGGCGCGAGGTAGACAAATTCATGGACGACATCCCAAATCCCCGTGGCCGCATCGGGATAGCGGCCGATGGTATACATGGCCGTCTGCTGGGCCCGAAGGTACGGCGAGGTCACGATGAGATCCGGCTGTTTCGGTATCTGCAGGGCCAGGGCCTGGGCCTGTTTCAATCCCAGGGCCGACAAGGGGATATTGCGGTGGTCGTCCGTCGCTTCACCGGCATTGGCAATGCTTTCACCATGACGGATGAGCCATATTCTCTTCATAGTACCACCACCTGCTTTCTGTTTCATTGTATCACAAACTGTGTGTTCTTTGGAAGGAAAAAGGCCTGCTAGTCGCCTCCACCCGTAAAACGGGTGGCTCGACGGGCGGCTATAAGCCTTTATTG
>OFMH01000462.1_pt1 | contig 29766 bp, 40 predicted proteins | sample 1541761 | NCBI WGS metagenome assembly OFMH01 (sample SAMN04209249, study PRJEB22552) | human gut metagenome | biome: gut; material: feces | host: Homo sapiens | place: USA: Oklahoma
GGACGCAGAAAAACGGCGTGACCATTGCGGTCACACCGTTCTCTGCCCCTCGCAATGCTAAATAGTACCTTATCACTATTAAGCCTTCGGTAGGCGGGTTTTCTGCAACTAAGGAGTGTCAAGCCTGAAATGAAAGAAAACGTTCTTCGTTCCCAGTTCCTGCAGCTTAATCATATCACAGGATGAATATGACATTCTATGACATCTTTATCTTTTTCATTGCACTTTTGTGCTTCCGGTTGATTTGTCGCCAAGAATAATTCATTTCAACGGCGATTCTTTCAAACGTCATTCCCTTTATGTAGTAATACCAGAGTACATCCTGCTCCGTTTTGTCTTCCAGTGAGCGGATTGCCTCCTCGATCTGATGCTTGCTCTGCTGCAAATTTGCCGTTTCCTGTGCCAGCTCATCTTTGATTGCGCACATTTTTTCTACGCATTTTTGCATCTGGTTCCCGCTACTGGGTGTTTTTGGTTCCTGTGAGATGGTGGCTGTAATTTTGGTCGCCCTGGCTTGCCACACCTGCAGTTCCTCGGTAAGATTTGCGATTTTCGCATCGAGCATCCGATACATCTTCAGGCGCTCGAATTTTTCTTGATATTCCATCGGTGCTACCTCCTTTCAGCGCAATCATCTTTTCCCGCACCAGTTTATCAATCACTCGCCCGATCTCTTTATATCCTGCCATCTGGGCGAGTTGATACAGGTGATATTCTGTCTGCGAGTTTACCAAAACGGATAAACGGCGAAGGTTTTTATTTTTCACGGCTATTCCTCCAGCAATCCTGAATCTGTCTTTTCATCCGGCGCTCCCCTCCATTTAAAATTGCTGTAAGCCTCATCGCAGGATGTACAGTATTCCAGATAATCGTCGCTCTGCTGATAGACTGGTTTTCCTCCAGCGCAGCAATGGCTACAGAGGATACACATTTCTCCTGTTTCTTCCAATTTTTTCAAATCCGCTACTAAAGCCTCTTTTTCTTTCTGCAGCTGTTCCAGTCTGTCCGCTGCCTCATCCAGCAGTGCCCTCTTGCTCCGGCTGGGTGTTGAGCGCAGAGCTTTGATGATTTCTTGAGTTTTCATCGTGATTCCTCCCTCGGCTCAAAGTAGCTGCAAAAGCTTTTTGAAGTAATAAAATCAAGCCCAAACTCTACCCTAAAGCTATTTAGCGTACACCTCAAGGCTTGGTTTTTCCCTACTCCTACACAGTGCCTACACTCCCCACACCTTCCAATCGGTGGAGCTGGACGGCTGTTCCATGATTTTAGTGCATCTCGCGTTGTAAGGGTATCTTCTGATTTTGCCTTGCAATGTGGGCACCAAACTCTAAACATCCCCCAGTTGCTGATTATATTATTTTCATTTCCACAAAACGGGCATGGCAACACAATTCCTTTTTCGGTACATTCCTCCTGCGCCTGTTTTTCGCCCATCAAAGCGCGGCGAATCAGTTCTTTTTCGTCAGACATTATTTATCCTCCTCTATATCCTCCCGAAGCTGGAAGATAGCGTAGTTGATGTATTTCATATTCCCCATTTCCTCCAGTTTCCCTGATCGTGATACCCCAGCATTCCGAGCTCTTGAAATTCTTTAAGCTTCTTGTTTACCTCATCCATCGGGCAATTTTTCATTTCCGCTACCTTTTTTACCAGTTCGTACCAGTTCTGCTTTGGGTTTTCTCGGATGCACAGCGAGATCAACGTTCGTGTTGTTCCTCCAAACCTCATGTCCCAGTTTCCTACTCCCTCTTTCGGAGTTCCCTCTCGAAGGAATATTATGTTTTCTCTCCTAAAATCCAGCGGATTGTCGTTTTTATGCTCTATATATCGGGCATACTCTTTTGTCAAATAATATACCAGCGGCGTTGTACTGTTCTTGCCTATCTTTCTGGTGATTACATTCCCGTTTGGATAAATTGCAATCTCACGAAGCTGCTTTATTTTATCTACATCCTCTTCCGATACCAGCACCTTATCAATTTCTCCACTCTTCAAAGGATTTATTGCGAAAACAATCCTATATGGCGTATCTCCCATTGATTCGGATATTGGATTTACAAGATTCCCATAGTAGGCACCCTGTCCTGCTTCTACAACCGGATTATACGCCTTCCTTGCAACACGGATTCTCATTTAATTCCCCTCCCTGTTCAAAACTCTCTCGGCGATCAGGCTGATCTGCTCGTTTGTCAAGCTGCAAAATTCTTCTCCCGCTACTCCCACAAAGAGAATATTCCCCACAAAAATCTCGTTCAGGATTCTTGTGTTGTATGGAAGTCCGATAAGTTTCCCCTCCTCGTTGCAGATGATACAGGCATCGGCAGCCAATGGTACCGCCTGAATATATCCATCTACTGCTTCCTGCAGAGCGGAAAGCTCGTTTTCGATTTCGATTACTCTTGGTTTTTCTCCCGGCTTTTTGATGATTGCTTTCATGTCTGATCTCCCCCTAAATTTTTTCAAAATCCGCTTGGTAGCTTTCAAGCAAAATTGCAAGCATATTTTTCAGGTCCTCTCTCATAAAATCTGGAACCTCTTCCTCTGTTCTGGGTGTCGCAAGCTGAAGCTTATACCCCTCCACAATGTCGTTGATAATGCACTCACAAATAGCGATTGCCTTCTGCATTTCGATAAGTCTCTCTAATGTCTGCTTTGTCATAGTTTGATACTCCTTTTATTTTAAAATCGGATATTTGGGCAGCACATCACAAGCCAGTCTCTGTCCTGGCTTTAACTGCATATATTCTTGGATTACTTTAATGGCAGGTTCTGCCTCATAGCAAACTACCGCACATCTTCCCATCTCCCTCAGAGCTATCAAAAATTGGTCCTGCTCTTTGGATACTCTGTTTTTGCCATGTTTCATCTCGATGTGCAATCCGGTATAGGCTCCTCTGGCTGCTGGCAGTTCCAGATCAGGGACACCCGGTCTCACTCCTTGTGCCTTTAGGTTAGCTGCTTCTTTTGCGTTTCGGCTTCCTCCATTTGGTACATGATAGAGATATTCCAATTCCGACCACCTTCCTTCCATCAGGATGCACCACTGGAGCACTGCTTTCTGCTCATCAGCTTCAGTCCTACCAACTCTCATCCTCTCGTTTTTCCTCCCTTCGCCCTAAAACGTTACATATTTACAAGGCTTGCCAGAGCCGATTCTATCTCAGCTCCTTATTTTTTCGTATTCAATTTTTTTCTGGTTCTTTTTGCCGGAATCTTTACATATTTAAAATAGAGGTAACCATACCCTGTTGCCTTGCTTTCGACCAGGACATACCCCTTCGGTGCCCGCGGTGGCTTCTGCTCGGTATACTGGCGCTTGATTTCCTTCGGATTTTCCCGCTCCGGCTGTTTCAGATTTTTGGTCGGCTTCCAGCGGTGTCCACCCTGCTCGGCTGTCCAGTGGTCAAACAGGTAATTTGCCAGACCGGTATAGTCCTGCCCGTGATCAACACCATCATAGTAGTTGTGCTCCTTCAGATGTTCGATGCGCACCACGCTGCCCAGATACCACTGGCGGCGGATCAGCTCCTCCGGCACACCCTCGGATAGCATGTGCAGGTGGATGCGGTGGGTTGCCTTGCCTCTGCCCATATAAACCATGATGCGAGCTTCCGGCGCCGCCCTCTTGAGCCTGCGCACAAAATTGTCCCGGATGCGTTTTGCTTCCTCAAAGGTATGTACTTCGTATTCATTGGAAAAGGTCAGGGTGCTGTACAGCGAAGTCGGGGAAAAGTTGGCATTGACCAACCTTGCGTGTCGACGGCGGGAAATCCCAAGTTTGTGCTGCTCACGCTCTTCTTCCGTTTTAAATCTCGGTCTCGGAGGTCTGGCATTGCGCACATCCTTGATTCTATCCGGGATGTCATACACTTCCTGTTCGCATACTACCCCGGAGAATGTTCTTTTTTTAACTCTTCGCAACTGCCTTTCTTCCCTTCTTAATTTTGGTGCGAAAAAGCGGCTGCTGCGGAAAATACCGACTTTGCAACCGCTTATTTCATTATTTAAAGACTTCCTCCGGGCTGACCTTGCCCATTAGTAGGAGCTTGTCCATCCCTCGCTCGAATTCAAAGCGCTGTTGGTCGCTCAAAGGGAAGCATCGATGCAACCGGTGTTTTTCCAAATACCTTTGATAGTAACCGGAAACTACTGGCTGATTGAGGTTGTACCGATACCCATACCGGTTTGGCTTTCCTATGCAGAGGAGGTCATCTTTGGTGTAGATGTACATTGTGCTTTTAAAACCTTCTCTTTTCCACTGCACGGAATATCCCCCCGGAGATATATGGTCTATCACACCGACTGAGCCAAATGGTGGATACAGCTTCGGAAAAAGCTCCGCTTTTTCTCTACTCTTTTGCAGCACACAGCAGCCAACGTCCAGCATCTTTCCTTCCCCCTTGATTTTTCTGCCTAAATGTGTTATCCTTAACTCACGCACGATGAGCGGATGCGTTTGCATCCTGCGCCGAAATCAGTTCCCGCTGATTTCGGCGCTTTTTTATGCTCATTTTCATTTTATCTCCTACGCTGTCGCTCCTGTCGCTTTCGACAGATGTTCATTATCGCTCGTTCACTTTGGATGTCGCGGACTGCCCGGTACTGCTTATAGTACTCTGCCTTTATAGCCTCATCCGCTCCATCGTATATCGCCAGATAATCACACTCTGCGCATTCACTGCCTTTTTTGGGGCAGTCCTTACAAGCAGTGCGTTCTACCTTTTGCACACATGGTTTGTACTCACGACGCTTTCCGATTGCGACTCTCACTTTTTTTCGCCTCTTCTCTGTTTTCACGAGCTTCTTCTCGGGAGCAGATAACCTCAATCGCCCATCCAGCGATTGCCATCAAAAGCAAACCGACAATCATCATTGCAAACACCATAAATGCCATAACTCCAATCACTTTTAGTCCTCCAGTTCCCCTGTTTCCAGGTTGATTTTGGGTCCTTGTCTTCGATTCATCCAATCCGCTACTTTGTCCTCGACTTCTCTGAAAGTTTCCAGAAAAGAGGGGGTAAAAATCGATTCATTTGATGCTGCAATCAGAGCTTGTAGCATCAAGCCTTTTTTTACTGCAACAAACGCTTCGCTGGCGCTTATCCAGCGGATATAGTAGTTGATTGGCTCGGTAATATCCGCAAGAGGTGCAAGATATTTCTCGTTAAATATGATGATTCCTCTTTCATCTTTTAAGAGCTTGTAGCTTCCATCATACAAAACAAGCTCGATTGGAACGGTTTCTGCCTGAGTTTCTCCCTTTTCAATATCCGCCACCGGAAGGTATTGCGGGATTTCCATGCATTTAACCATCCAGTCCGCCTGTTTATCCTTCGGCACATCGAAGATAAATAGGATATTCTCTTCGTCCAGTTCCAGCTCTGATGGCATCAGGTAGTAAGCACTCCCGTTTCCGAGATATTGATTGCCATATGTATCAGTACAAATATCAGCTGTTTTTCTGCTCTTGCACAGGGAGGCGATATTTTTTAGCTTCATCTTCCATTCTCCCTTTCATAGGCTTCCAGAGCACCGCTGCTGCCTCTGATTTCTCTGCGGCATTGGTTACATTTGGCTATAACGGTTTTATGTCCGTTGTAGTTGCTGTACCAAAACTTTATTTTCCCTCCACACGGACAATCAGCAATGCTAATCTGCTCTTCTTTTGAGCTTTTCATAGCACTTGCTACTGCGGCGATAAAGTCTTCTGATTCCTTCATCACTTCAAGGATTTCCTTGTTCACGCTTTTCGCCTCCTAGCCGTTTTAAAATAATTCCGCTGAAATCCAGCTTTGGGTATACCAAAGATAAAAAGGAATAGTTGCTATTTTGTAGCCCTTGTTCTGGGCAACTCCCTTTCTCCACGAATATCCCGGTTTAAATGTCCCGCAGTCGATGGCTGCTCTCAGGCATTCCGGTTTCATGCCCATCAGCTTTGCAACTTCTGGCACCGGAATATCCAAAGGGTATTTTTCCACCAATTCATTCAACTTTTCCATGTTTTCCATGATTGGCTTCGGGATTTGAAATAATGGTGTTGTCATGGCTGTTCTCCTTTCTTTTATTTCTCTCTCCTTCGTGCTATAATCAGCACAGGAAGGAGGTGAATTTATGGGTCAGTGGAAAGAAATTTCATACACTCAACATCTTCGAGAACTTCTGGCAGAGTATGTACAAAATACAATGCCAGCGAACTCAGATTCCTCAGCACCCTGTTCTGTTTCCGATGCTCGCAAAATCGTTCAGAACACAGCAAATATCTTGAATGAGTTTATAGTTAAACTCGAAGAGATTGACCGCATGAGTTAATCTTCCTGGGACTGCTGCCGACCGGTGGCAGTCTCTTTTTTGATTTCCACGATTCCCATTGCTCCTAATGTGCTGTAGCACTCCCCGATGATTTTCCTTGCTTTCTCCAAATCATCCAGCACCTTATAGAGTTTTTCGTCATCAATGCGGAATCTGATAAATAACCCTTGCTCTGTTTTCAGGTCCACCCTCTACCCCTCCTTCCATTTTTCTTCCGACGCTTTTCTTTCTTCCTCCTTCGTGCTATAATCGGCATAGAAAGGAGGAGTAAATATGAATTTTAATCAAATGGATGCAAGTGCTCTGGCTGCATGGATTGCATTAATCGTTGCGATAATTTCCCCGATTTTGACAGCAATCATAAACAATCGCCACCAAACCAAAATGAAAAAAATCGAGATGTCCATAGCATCCAAGCTAAAAATTATTGAAGATTATCTTTCCAGTGCTGGACAAATCATTTATCATAATGGAGAAGCGAGTACAGAATCATATAGCATTGCTATCGGTAGAATATATTCAGCTTCCCCCAGGTCTTTATGGGAAAAGATTTCTGTCTTAGACGAAATGATTTATTCTGGAAATTGGGAAGATGCTCACGCTCAATTTCTTGAAATCAGCCAAGCTCTTGCATCACATCAGCCTAAAATATAACAAAGCGCACCCCAAAAGGCATATAAAAATGCTCCAGGTAAGATAGATCATTGACTTCTCATGATCTATCTTTTTTATTACAACATTTCCTATGATTGCTGATACAATCAGGATAATAAAAAATAAGATGTCAAGCATCACCTCACCCTTTCTTCCATTTTTCTTCCGACGCTTTTCTTTCTTCCTCCTTCGTGCTATAATCGGCTCGGGAAGGAGGTGAGTATCATTGACGGAAAACATTTTAATTTGTTGCCTTACCGTGTTTAGTTCTCTAATCGTTGCTTTCTACGCACAATACAAAACGACAAAGCTAAAATTTTTCGAAGTCTTTTATAATAATAAAATTTCAGCTTATAATTCCCTTTTTCACTCATTATCTACTATACAAGTAAAAGGAACCGCTGATATTCAAGACCATATACAACTTCTTGAAGCTGTATATCAGGTTTCTCTCTATTCTTCTCAAGAAGCTAAAGAGGCTTCTGCAAAACTTGCTACCGTCGTTGAGTATATAGATTGGAGAAACTTTTCTCAAAAAGACATTGACCAACTCTATCGCACATTTGAAGAATCTCTTTTTGTTTTTAAAAAGGACATCGAACAATGCAAGAGATTTAAATTCTAAGCATATTTTTAATGATGCTTTAGAATCTTTCGTATATGCCGTATCAAATCTAATATGTACTCAAAAATCGGGACAAAGAGAAATTCCCAAGTCCATGTTGCAAGTACAGAAAACCCGGTTGCGATAAAAAGAAATTTCAGCCAAAATTCAAAACTAATTGTCTCCACCACTCATCACCCCACCCTTTCTCCCATCTCCAGCACTTTTTTGATGCTGAAGATTATTTTTTGAGGTGAACGCTCTCCTGTTAGGATTTTATACAAATACCCATTATCAAGGAACATACCTGTATCCTCTTTTACTTTGGTAACTAACTCTTCTTGTGTCATTCCCCTTTTTAAAAGTTCCGTTTTTACGCACAAACCAAAAGGTGTTAATTTGCTACTACTCATAAAAAGTACATTCTCCTTTCATAATCTATTGACAAGTACTAAAATGTGTACTAATATAAAGTTGCAGTTAATATTTGCACTTATTTTCGTACTTGCTATGTCTGAATTATAGTACTAAATATAGTACAAGTCAATAGCATTGCGTACTTTTTTAAGTGCTTTTGTTGTTATGTACAAATATGAGGTACTAAAAATGAACGAATTATATGATAAAATATCTAACCTTTGTGCTGATCACGGAATATCTGTTGGTAGGATGTGTTCTGACTTAAAAATTAGTCGTGGAAATTTAACTGATTTAAAAATGGGACGCATACGCAGCATTTCTTCTGCTAACCTTCAAAAAATTGCTGACTACTTTTCAGTTAGTTTAGACTTTTTTTCTGAAGGCGAAAAAGACAACGCAAAAAAAGCGCCCACCCTTAATAAAAAGGATGAGCGCGATATAGCCCGGAGGCTGGAGGAAACCTTGAACCTTTTGGAATCCTCCGATGCCTTGATGTTTGATGGGGAACCTCTGGATCAGGAATCAATGGATCTGCTGAAAACCAGCCTGCAAAACCAGTATACACTTGCCAAGCAGATTGCAAAGAAAAAATTTACCCCCAAAAAGTATAGAAATGATAACGAAAAATAGGTGAAGGCACATGGATATAAAACAGTTTGTTCGTTCCCTCGCCGCTGAAAATGGAACTTTTAATCCGTTTGAGATAGCGGAAAATAAAGGCATTGTAATCCAGATGGAGCCGCTTGGAACGATACGCGGATATTATTCCAAAGCTCTCCGAACAAAATTCATCCATATCAACTGTGATTTGGACGAATACCAGCAAAAATTCACCTGTGCCCATGAGCTGGGTCACGCCCTGATGCACCCAGATTTATCAACCCCGTTTTTGAGAGAATCCACTCTTTTTTCGGTGGACAAGCTGGAAGTGGAGGCAAATCGCTTTGCTGCCTGTCTCTGCTATCCACCTAATCTGCTGGCAGAGGAGTACGATGGCTGCACCACTGCTCAGATAGCGGAAATACTTAATCTACCGTTGCCCTTAATAGAATATACACTAAAATAAAAAAAGTCCCACTCAGACCGGTTATCTGAGTGGGACAACAAGAAAATTGCGCGGTTCCGTCACACAACCTTCTCAAATTCTATTATATCAGATTGGCTAAAAATGTCAATCGGAGGAGGTACTTATGGAAAACCTATTTATGGGTTTCGGTGTTTCTGGTATGATGCTTGCTGTTGTTTTCCTAATCGTTTGGGTTATACAATCCATCATGAAAAAGGATAAAACAGTCAGTATCACCGGCTTAAAATTTTCTGTTATTCTTTTCCTTGCTGGTTTACTTCTGTCCATGGGGATCGGCTTCACTATCGTTCTTGCGTTGATAGTAGGTATTCTCTACTTTACCCTCAAGAAGAAAAAAGCTTCCGATGATTCCGTTCAAAATCCAAAGCGCACTTTCTGGAACATTCCGTTCCGTTCGAAGCCTAAAGCTGTTGCTATTGCAGCCGCTATTTCCCTGTGCATTACCGTTTGGGCAACTGTAGATGTTTATCGCACTTCTGATACAATCACTGTTGATTCTCCATCAGCGGAAGTAAATATTGAGGACAAGCAAAAAGCTGCTGAAGAGGCTTCTGCTAAAGAAGCTGAACAGAAAGCCGCCGAAGAAGCTGCCGCTAAGGAAGCCGAACAAAAAGCTGCTGAGGAAGCTGCTGCCAAAGAAGCAGAACAGAAGGCTGCTGAAGAAGCCGCTGCCAAAGAAGCAGAACAGAAAGCTGCTGAAGAAGCCGCCGCCAAAGAGGCAGAACAGAAGGCAGCTGAAGAAGCCGCTGCCAAAGAGGCAGAACAGAAGGCTGCTGAAGAAGCCGCTGCCAAAGAAGCAGAAGAAAAAGCCGCTGAAGAAGCCGCTGCCGAGGAACAGGATACTGAAGAATATGTATTGAATACCAATACACGAAAATTCCATCATTCCTGGTGTTCTTCCGCCAATCGAATCAAACCCGGTAATCGCTCAACCTGTGTTGGAAGAGATGCCGCTATTGCTATGGGATACACCTCATGCGGGCAATGTAATCCTTAAAAAATAAAATAAAAAATCGCCCCCTGTGTTGGCGCACAGAGAGCGATCCGGTTGCTCCACCAGGAGCGTGCATGATGATAAGATACCAATATCATTATAGCACTCTTTTGGTGGGCTGGCAACTGCATACCCAAAAAGGAGTGTTATTTTTATGCCAAGAAAGAAATCCAGCCCCAATCGTCAGGATGGACGATACGAAGTGAAAATTACAATCGGCAAAACCTTACAAGGGAAACTGATACGCAAATCCTTTTACTCCGAAATCAGCAAAGCCGATGCTAAGAAAAAAGCCGATGCCTGGATTATCGAGCAAAAGGTCAGCGAGCTAACCGGGATCAGCTCTGCCCCTGCCCAAACATCCTACACCTTTGAGCGATGGGCAATGATCTGGCTCAAAAATCACAAGGAAAAAGCTGTCCGCCGGATCACCTACGAGGAAACCTATCAGGCAACCGTTACCCGCTACCTGATTCCGCATTTTGGCAAAGCAAATCTATCAGACATCTTGCCCTCTGACATTGTCGCCTTTTACAACGACATCAACGCTCGATACTCCAACTCCCTGCTGGAAAAGTGCAAAATTTGCTTAAACGGCATCTTTGAGAGTGCCATAGATGATGGCGTGATTTTTAAAAATCCTGCTAAAAAAGCAAAACTCCCCGCACTGGAAACGCAGGCAGAATACAGCGAAATCCGCGCGTTGTCCGTGGAGGAGGAAAAACTGGTCCGCGAATTTTGTCTTGAGCATCGATTTGGACTTGAGGTGCTGATTATGCTCGAGCTCGGACTGCGGCGTGGAGAGCTGTGCGCTTTACGTTGGGATGACATTGGATTTGATACCTTATCTGTATCAATCCACAACACAGCATCTTATACCAAATCTGGCGGGCTGGAAGTTGGACTTACTAAAACACGCAATTCCACCCGTATCTTGCCTATCTCGCCGGAGTTTGCCTCTTATCTTTGGCAACATCGCGGATCCGGCTACATCGTAGGTGGGACTACTCCCATCATCCCACATACATGGGGAGAAAAGCATCTAAATAAATTTTGGGATGATTTTTGCAAAGAGCATCCAGGAGCCGCGACCTATACCGCCCGGGAGCTGCGTCATACTTGTGGCACTAGGCTCTACGCAAAAACGAAAGATATTTATGCCGTGTCAAAGTTTTTAGGACACTCATCTGTCGAAATTACTACCCGCTACTATATAAAAACTGACGTCAGCTCCCTGCGAGAATCTTTGCAAATTGGGAACAACTGTCGTCAGAGTGTCGTCAGCGGCTCAAAAGGCACAAATACACACTCAGATATTTTTTCTCCGTTTTTGGAATCTGCATCCAAAGAATCCTATAATCATGCGGTTTTATAAAAAAACAAAGGGCTACCGGGTATTCCCAGTAGCCCTTTTTCTTGGTGACCTATCGGAGACTCGAACTCCGGACACCCTGATTAAAAGTCAGGTGCTCTACCGACTGAGCTAATAAGTCAAAGTAGCTTTGCACGGTTTTGTTTGCCTGTGCTCTTGCAACGTTAATTATTATAGCACAGCTTATTTTTATTGTCAACACCTTTTTTAAATTTTTTTATAAAAATTGTCTTATTTTCCATCGGGTGGTATAATAGAGGGATAAAGGGCTTTTGATTTTGAATTTTCGCTTTTCAGTGAGGTGCAGCATGGAACCTTCTTTGGATACCAACATACAATTTTTGACCGGCGTGGGTCCCAAGCGAGCCGCGCTCTACCAGAAGCTGGACATCTTTACCATTCGGGATTTGCTCTACTATTTCCCGCGCTCCTATATCGACCTGTCCTCTCCCTGTGAGATTGCCGCTCTGCCTGCCTGGGAAACCTGTGGGGTCAAAGCCCGCGTCGTGGCCAAAAGTGCACCGCAGTATGTCCGCCGCGGCATGACCATCTCCCGCGTGCGGGTGGCAGACGACACCGGCAGCATGGTCATCACCTTTTTTAATGCCAAATACACCGTCGATGCCCTCCATTATGACCAGGAGTATCTGTTCTACGGCAGGACCGGCGCACCCGGAAGGGCAGAGATGACAGCGCCCTCCATCTACCCGGTTCAACAGGCAGGCGGGCTGATTCCGGTCTACCCGCTGACACAGGGACTTTCCTCCAAGATGATTTCTGCCAATATCGCGCAGGCGTTGCAGATGGCGGACCGGAAAATCCCCGACCCGCTGCCCGCCTTTCTCCGTCAACAGTATCAGCTGTGCCACCTGCACTTTGCTTTGCAGAACATCCATTTTCCCGCCGACCGGGAGAGCGCCCAGCTTGCCCGCAATCGTTTGGTATTCGAGGAGCTGCTGATGCTCTCCCTCTCGTTGCATTCGGTGCGCAGTGACACCAGCACCTGCACCGGCTTTGTCTGCGCCAAAACCGATTTGACCCCCTTTTTGGAGCAGCTGCCCTTTCAGCTGACCGGTGCCCAACAGCGTGCCATTGCGCAGGTGGCTGCCGATTTAAGCCGCAGTGTACCGATGAACCGGCTGGTACAGGGGGACGTCGGTTCAGGTAAAACGATGGTCGCAGCGGCAGCCGCCTTCCTCGCCTACCAAAACGGGTATATGTCCGCACTGATGGCTCCCACCGAAATTTTGGCGCAGCAGCACTATCAGGGACTTTCCAAACTGCTGGGACCTTTGGGGATGCGGCTGGGTCTGCTGTGCGGCTCGATGACCGCCAAGGAAAAACGGCAGGTCAAGGAAAGCATCGCCTTAGGGATGGTGGATCTTGTCATCGGGACCCACGCACTGCTCTCCCGTGACGTGGACCTGCCCAACCTGGCGCTGGTCATCACCGACGAACAGCATCGCTTTGGCGTGCGGCAGCGTGCGATGCTGGGGGAAAAATCTGTCCACCCGCACACGCTGGTCATGTCCGCCACCCCGATTCCCCGCACGCTGGCGCTGATGATTTACGGCGATTTGGACGTTTCTTCCATCGACGAGCTGCCGCCCAACCGTCAGCCGGTCAAAACCTATGTCATCAGCTCCAAGCTCAAGCCGCGCGCCTACCGTTTTTTGCAGGACCATCTGGACCGCGGTTTGCAGGGGTACATCGTCTGTCCGCTGGTAGAGGCGATGGAAGATACCCCATCCAACCTGCAAAATGCACAGGAGTACGCCGACACCCTTGCCCGCGGACCCTTTCAAGGCTATCAAGTGGGTGTGCTGCATGGCAAAATGCGCCCGAAGGAACGTGAAGCCATCATGTCCGCCTTTGCCCGCGGGGAAATCCAGCTGCTGGTGTCCACCACCGTCATCGAGGTCGGTGTGGATGTACCCAACGCAGTCATCATGATGGTGGAAAATGCAGAGCGCTTTGGACTCAGCCAGCTGCATCAGCTGCGCGGCAGGGTCGGCAGAGGGTCGGAGCAGTCCTACTGCATTCTGGTTTCGGACAACCGCAACCCGGACACCCGCGAGCGGCTGGAGATGCTGCACCGCACCAACGACGGCTTCAAGGTCGCCGAATACGACCTGAAGGTGCGCGGTCCGGGCGACTTTCTGGGCAAGCGCCAGCACGGTCTGCCGCAGCTGAAGATTGCCGACCTCGGTTCGAGCATGGAGATGATGGAGCAGGTGCAGCAGGCAGCCGAGCTGCTGCTTGAGCCGAACCGCTGCTCCGAAGCAGAGCGCAATCTGCTCGATGAGGCAATTCGCCGAACTTTGCAAACGGTGGGCGACAGCCTAAACTGATTGTGACCTTTCCTTTTTAAAACGCATGGAAAACGCACACACCCCTGCCGCAAAAGGGAATTCCCTTTTGCAGCAGGGGTGTGTTTTATCTGTCGGTCTTTTTCGCTTAGTTTAAGTGCTGCTGCAATCCAGCCAGCAGGTCGTTCTTGATGTCCCACAGCTTCTGCGAGAGGTCGACATAGTAGTTGTGCGGATTTTCAAATCGTTTGACCTCGTCCCACAGGGTATCTACCTGCTGTTTGCAGTGGCTGCGAATCTGCTGGATGTCCGGCAGCTGATAAACCAGCTTGCCCTGGCGGAAGATGGGCTGAAGCATCTCCTTTGCCGTCACATTTTCCAGTGTGCACTTTTTCCAGGTTGCCAGCGGGTCAAAGATGGTCAAGGTGATAGGATTCTGGGTATCCAGCTGCTCGTCGTGGACACAGACATAATCCGCTACTGCCTTACCATTGCTGTCAAACAGACGGTAAACCTTTTTAAAGTGCGGATTGGTAATCTTTTCCGGGCTTTCGCTGACCTTGATTTTCGGGATGAATTCTCCATCCTTCTCCACCGCTACCAGCTTGTAAACGCCGCCGAACACCGGGTCGGACTTGCTGGTAATCAGTCGCTCACCGATGCCAAAGCTGTCGAGCTTAGCTCCCTGTAATTGCAGGTCGCGGATGATGTACTCATCCAACGAGTTGGAGGCAACGATCTTGACGTCGGCAAAGCCTGCCTCATCGAGCATCTTTCTGGCTTTTTTGGAGAGGTAGGCAATATCTCCGCTGTCGATGCGCACCCCTTTCGGACGGTGACCCAGCGGAAGGATGACCTCGTTAAACACCTTGATGGCGTTGGGGATACCGGATTTGAGCACATTATAGGTGTCCACCAACAGCGTACAATCGTCCGGGTAAATCTGTGCGTAGGATTTAAACGCCTCATATTCGCTGTCGAACATCTGCACCCAGCTGTGCGCCATGGTGCCGACTGCCGGTACGCCGTAATCGCGGTCGGTGATGGCACAGGCGGTCGCGCCGCAGCCGCCGATGTAGGTCGCACGTGCGCCCAAAATTGCCGCATCATAGCCCTGCGCCCTGCGGGAGCCGAACTCCATAATCAGCTTATCTCCTGCCGCGCGGACCATGCGGTTTGCTTTTGTTGCCACCAGCGACTGGTGGTTGATAGTCAGCAGGATCATCGTTTCCACCAGCTGTGCCTGGATAACCGGACCTTTCACGGTGACAATCGGCTCGTTCGGGAAGATGGGGGTTCCCTCTTCCATTGCCCAAACGTCGCAGGAGAAACGAAAGTTTGCAAGGTAATCCAGGAACTGTTCGTCGAACACCTTCTTCGAGCGGAAGTATTCGATGTCTTGCGGGGTAAAGCGCAGGTTTTCCAGGTAGTGGACCAGCTGCTCCAGACCGGCAAAGATGGCAAAGCCACCGTTGTCCGGGATATTGCGGAAGAACATATCGAACACCGCTACCTTGTCCTTCATGCCATTGAGGAAGTAGCCGTTGGACATGGTAAATTCGTAGTAGTCGGTCAGCATGGTGAGGTTTCTCTCCTCAGACCAGTTGATATGCATATCATCAAATCCTTTCTAAAAAAGCGGTATTACACCATCGATGCCGGAGAACCGTTGTCGAAGGAGAGCAGCCCGTGCGGTTCATACGGCACACCGTCCTGCGAGCAGAAGTAGATGCGCTCGAGCATATCCACTGCGCGGTACGCCGCTGCATAAAAGATTTTGGGAAAGCTGCGGTTGTCGGTCTTTTCCGGTGTATTCAAATGATACCAGCTGTCGCAGTCGAGGTTGAGGATGTCCTCCATCACCTGCCTGCGGCGGATGTGCGGAGAAAAAATTTTTTTGCCGCCCAGCAGCGCCTCGCCCGCTTCGGTCAGGCGGACCAGACATCCGCTGCGGTCCAGCACCAGCTGCAAAAGGGTCCAGGTCTGCGAAAAACAGCCCTCCAGCTCCTTGACGCTGCACCGGATGCCGTAAACCTCCTCAAGCAGCTGGGCATACAGTCGTGCAATCACCCGATGCTCCCATCTGCTGCCGTACAACCGCTTTGCCGGGCGGTATTCACGGATATTTCTGCCGCGCTTGATGCGGTACAAAGCGGTGTCAATATCACTTTCGATGCGGTGATGCAGTCCGCGGCGCTCGTCCAACGGCAGCACCCGCTCCTTCTGCATCTGCTTAAAGTAGATGTATGGGTGCGCCTCACAGTCTAAACAATAATGTCCGGCAAAACCTAAAATATAGGACGCCAGCGTTTCATATTCATCGGTGTGCCTGCGCTCGTTGAGATAGCGGCTCATACACGCAAACAGCTCATCGACCTTTTTTAGGTGCATCAGATTGCCATAACGCGGCAGCAGGCTGGTGCCCAGCAGGGCATCCTTAAAAAAGAGCAGGTCGGGTCCCTGCTGTCCCCAAAAATAGGGTGCGGGATTGCGCTCGAGAAGCTCCTGAATCTCCTCGTCCAAAAAAGCAAAGACCTGTGCTCCAAACAATTCATGGGTAACAAAAGCGGGCATAATGCGCCTCCTTTTTTCCAAAATCGGTTGTATATCAACCGGCAGACAAAACTATGCCAAAAACATATTCGATGCAATCTTACCTAACAGCAGCAGCATGGCTACAATCATGATTGGGCGAACCACCTTGGCTCCCTTTTTCAGCGCCAAGCCGGAGCCGACCCAGTTGCCCAATACCGAAAAGATGGTGCACTTGATGCCGACATCGACCAGCACATTTCCGCTCATGCCGTAGGTTATCAGCGCGGCGACGTTGGAGGCAAGGTTGACCACCTTGGTGGTGCCGCAGGCGCGGATGATGCCTAATCCCAGTACCGAGTTGAGCAGCAATGTCATAAAGGTGCCTGCACCCGGACCAAAGAATCCGTCGTACATACCGGTACCAAAGCCGACTGCCGCCGACAGCAGCACCGAGCGCAGCAGCGGCATCTCCTGCTCGCGTTCTTCTCCAAAGTCCTTTTTGCGCAGCACCATAATGGCAATCAGCGGCACTGCCACCAGCAGAATGTAGTTGAGATATTTTTCGTCGATTGCCATTGCCAATTTTGCACCCAGCGGGGAGCCTACCAGCGCGCCTGCCGCTGCAATCAATGCAACCTTGATGTTGATTTGCTTTTCCTTAAAAAAGCGAACCGAAGCGGTCAGGGTACCGATGGCATTTGCAAACTTGTTGGTTCCCAGCGCCATGTGCGCCGGAATACCCACCGCATAATAAGCCGGCAGGGTAATCAGTCCGCCGCCGCCCGCAATCGAATCGACCAATCCACCCAGAAAGACGCAGGCAAACAGCACCATCATCTGCGAAAATTCTATTTCCATAATCTTGCTCCTGTCCTTTCTTTACTCCTCAAAAGTCACGTTTCATTCCTTTTCTGCCGTTACCGCATGACAGAGGTTCCCTTTTCCTTTAAATAGGTGGAGTAGACGTCCGCCAGATGCAGCTTGACCGCCAGCGGATATTTTTCATACGCCTGACTGATAGAAAAGCTGCCGCCGCGCGCCGCATCGTCAAAGCCGCCCATGTGCCAACGAATAGCAACTGCCTCGGAGGGCTTGAGCCGCAAAAAGCGCTCAATCAAAAAGACCGATTTTTCTCCATGACCAAACGGGAACTGGTCATCGATGGAAAAATAAGGCTGCGCCTCCCACTTGCCGGTCTCCGGGTTTTTGACATTGCGGGAGCTGACCTTGTAAAACTGCGCCTTGCACACATCGTGCAGCAGCGCACAGATGGCAAAGCTCTCCATGCTGTCGCCTTCCTCAAAAAAGCGGTCCACCATCGTTTCAAACACGCTGATGCTGTGCATCACCAGCCCATGCTGACAGGCACAGTGATATTTGGTGCTGGCAGGCGCGGTAAAAAAATCGGTCTTTTTAAGCCATTCCAGCAGCTGTTCTGCACCCTCGCGCCTGATGTGGGTGGTGAACAGCTGTTCAAATTTCTGCTGATAATCCAGCTCTTCCATAGGCTCATCCTCCCAAAAACTGCTGCGCCGGAGGTTTTGTTGCATTGCGCAGGATATTATCAGACCCATTATAGCACAAATCGCAAAAAGTGTAAAAATGATTTTGCCTTGTCCGGCAATTTTTTCCGTAGATTGCCGGTTTTGTTTTCTTCTACAAAAAAGCAGGAGAAAGGTTCTCCCCTTCTCCTGCCCCTGTGCTTATTTTTGATAGAATTTTCCCTGCCAGCTGTCCCGTCGGACCAGCTCCTTGTCGATTTCATTGAGGACACACAGCTTTTTTAAGCTCCACATCGGTCCAACCAATGCCTCTTTTTCTCCGTCTCCGGTTACCCTTTGGACAATCAGCTCCGGCGGCAGCAGCTCCAGCTGGTCGCAGACGATGTTGACATACTCCTCACGCTCGAGCAGACGGAACTCTCCCCGCTGCAGCTGTTCTGCCATCACCGTCCCTTTTAAGACGTGCAGCAGATGGATCTTGATGCTGTGCAGCGAAAGCCGGCTCAATTCCCGTGCGGTTTCCAGCATCATCTGATGGTCCTCGCCGGGCAGTCCGTCGATAATGTGGACGCAGACCTGCACCCCACGCTCTTGCAGCTTTTGATAGCCGCGCAGAAAATCGGCATAGCTGTGGCAGCGGTTGATCCGCTGACCGGTGACGTCGTGGATGGTTTGCAGTCCCAGCTCCACCTCCAGATAGGTGCGCTGTGCAAGCTCACCCAAATAGTCGGCTGTTTCATCACTGATGCAGTCGGCACGGGTGGCAATGGCAAGCCCTGCCACATTGGGAAAGTTAAGCGCCTGCTCAAATTTTTCCCGCAGCACCGGCAGCGGCGCATAGGTGTTGGTGTGCGCCTGAAAATACGGGATGTACAGGGTGTCCTCCCACTTGTGGTCCATCACCTGCCGCACCTGCTCAAACTGCCGGTCCAGCGGAAGATGAACGTCCCCGGCAAAATCCCCGCTGCCGCGCGATGAGCAGTAGGTGCAACCGCCGGTGCCTTTGGTCCCATCGAGGTTTGGGCAGGTAAAGCCCGCATCCAGCGAAACCTTTGCCACCTTGCAGCCAAAGTGATGGCGCAGGAAGTAGTTGAAGGTGTGATACCGTTTATTGCTATCAGAATAGGGAAACGGATTGTTCATTATTTTTTCAGCAGTGCTCCTGCTTCTTCATCCACAAAGATGGTGACATCCGGGTGCAGACGCAGTACGCTTGCCGGTACCTTTGGAGTGATGGGACCATAAACGGTGTCATAGATGGTCTGTGCCTTCTTCGGACCGTTTGCCAGCAGCACGATCTTCTTTGCCTTCATGATGGTGCCGATGCCCATGGTCAGTGCCTTCTTTGGCACCTGGTCCATCGACTCAAAGAAGCGGGCGTTTGCTTCGATGGTGTTCTGGGTCAAATCGACCACATGAGTCTTTTCCGGGAACTCCTCACATGGCTCGTTGAAGGCGATGTGACCGTTGTTGCCGATGCCCAGCAGCTGAATGTCCACGCCGCCGGTCTGCTCTACCAGCTGTTCATAGCGCTCGCACTCTGCCTGCAAATCCTCTGCGGTGCCGCATGGAACGCTGGTGTTTTCCTTGTTGATGTTGATGTGGTCGAACAGATTGTGGTTCATAAAGTAACGGTAGCTCTGGTCGTTGTCGCCGTTCAGTCCTGCATACTCGTCCAGGTTGACAGTTTTTACATGGCTAAAGTCCACTCTGCCCTCGTTGTACATCTGAATCAGCTCTTTATACATTCCGACCGGAGTGGAGCCGGTTGCCAGACCCAACACGCTGTCCGGTTTTAAGGTGATCTGTGCTGCAAAGATGCGGCTGGCAAGCTTGCACATTTCGGTATAATCTTTGGTTACTACAACTTTCATTGATAAAGCCCTCTTTTCCTTTGGATTGATAAGACAAAATACAAAGAATTTCCGATATTATTTTAACACAATGTCCCCCACCGGTCTAGAGGGAGGCGGTGTTTTTTGTAAAACTGCAACAGGCGCAGGGAAAACACCTTCCCCACGCCCGTTTATCTTTGTTACTTGATGGCTTCTTTGAGAATCTCTTTTGCCTTTTCGTTATCCGGCGAAATGACCACAAAGATATAATTGCCCTTTTCTTCGACCACTGCGCTGTCGAGCTTGGTCATCTCTTCAGGCTTGTAGTCCTCATAACGCACCTTCAAATCCTTGATGCGGTCGTTGATAAGGCTCTTGACCACAGTGACCTGGTCGGACTCTTTGACCTGGAACATGGCAATCTCGTCGGCGTTGCCGGTGGCATAATCCGCCATATAGATAGCATAGTTTTCCAGGGTGGTCGGGTCGATATAGTAGTAGTTGTTCAGTGCAGCCTCGCCCTGCTTTTGCATCTTGCTGGCAGAAAAGTCGATGCCGCCGGTCAACGAGGAGTAGACCTCGTCAAAGGAGATATACTCGCTTTTATTTCCGCAGCCCGCAAAGCTGATTGCCAGGGTAACTGCTGCCAGAGCTGCTGCCAAAAATCGTTTCATTTTTTTCATTGTTATTCCTCCGCTGCTGTGTGCGACTTGAGATAGTCGAACCATTTTTGATAATATTTGTTTCCAAAGTGCATACCGTCGCCGTTGGAATCCTCCGGCAGGCAGCCCTTTTCGTCCTTAAAGGCAGAAGCAACATCCAGATAATGCACCTTCTGCTCTTCTGCAATCTCGACCACCAGCTCGTTATAGCGGTTGATCTTGTCGTTGGAAATGTCCTCGCGGGAGTCGTCAAACTCCTGGGTGACCGGCAGGATGGACTGCAAATAAATCTGGCTGTCGGGATGCTGCTCCTTGACCGCCTGCACAAACTTTGTGTAAACGTCGGTGAAATGCTGCTCGGTGAACCAGCCCACGCCGTTTGCGCCGAACATGATATAGATTTTTTTGGGCTCCGCTGCCTCCAGAGCGCCCATCACGGTGCTGTTTCCCTGTGCTGTACGAATCTGGTCGTCGGTAAAGACATTGTCCAGATTGATGCCTCTGGCTGCCACCACGGTAGCGTTGGTCATCACCTCATACAGCTTGATGCCTTCGGTGATGGAATCTCCCACAAAAGCGGCATCGTCAAAGTATTCGTCGCCGACGCTCGAGCCGCTGTTGGGCACCAGTGCCGACGAGGACAGGATGCGCTCGCTGGTCAGCTCGGTCACATCCGGCTGGCTCGGCTGCTGTTGTGGCTGCTCCTGCTCCGGCTGGGTCTGCCCGGTTGACTCGGTCGAATCAGATTGGGTTGACTCGGTCGGCTCGGTCGAATCAGATTGGGTTGACTCGGTCGGCTCGGTCGAATCCGACTGGCTCAAATCGGATTCCTCCAGCTGCTGCTTACTGAGCACCTCCTTTGGAATTTCTCCCTGTGCCTGTGCCTGCGCAGTTTGCTGCTCGTTTTTCTCCTGCATCTTTCCCCAATAAGCTGAAACGCCCAGTGCCAGGGCAGCTGCCAGGACCAAAACGGCAAGAAAAATCAGCAGACTTTTTTTCCTGTTTTTTCTGCGATGAGAATAGATACTGTTTCTGCTGCGCAATCTTTTTCCCCCTTTTTCCTCTCTTTGCTTTCCCATGGCGGAAAGCTCTTATTTAGTATACTACGTCTATCAGAAAATTCCTAGACCCTGCTTTAAATTTCATAAAAATTTAAAGCATCTTACTTTTGTCAATTCTTCTTCCTTTCTTTCGGAAAAGGCAAAAAAGTGCTTGACATTTCTTTTTTATGGTGGTATAATTAGGAACGTTGAATGCGAGTGTGCTGGAATAGGCAGACAGGCACGTTTGAGGGGCGTGTGTCTTCGACGTACGAGTTCAAGTCTCGTCACTCGCACCAAAAGCCATCGACCGACCGGTCGGTGGCTTTTTTGTTTTGCTTTCCCGTTTTTTTACCTTTAAAAAAGGGACTCCCGGTGGAGTCCCTTTTTTATTGTTCTTACAGGCTCAGTTCGTTCAAGCCAATCAGGCTCAGAATGTAGATTTTCAGTGCTTTAAACATACACTCGATGTTGTTGCACTCATCCGGCATATGCTCCTCGCCCTTGCCTTCTGGACATGGGTTTGGTGTGCCGTGGAAGCCGGGACCGAAGGCAACTGCATTTTCAAAGTGTTTTGCATAGGTGCCGCCGCCGATGGTGTACGGTACGCCCTTTTCACCGGTGACATAGTCGTGTGCAGCCAGCAGGGTTTTGATTTCTGCGGTGTCTGCCGGTTTGTAAACCGGGGAGGTGTTCTTTCTCAGAACTGCCTTTGCACCGTGCTCCGCTACATATTTTTCCATCATGGCAAACAGCTCGTCGCCCTTGAAGGTGACCGGATAACGGATGTCCAACTTCAGGGAGATGACGTTGTCCTTCATCGAATCCACGCCGTTGACATGGGTGATCTTGCCGGATACCTCATCCTCAACCGCTGCGCCGATGCCTGCGCCGTTGCTGTCCTTGAGGACCTCAGCTGCGGCTGCCATTGCCTTCTTTTCCATCTCAGAAAGCTGTGGCAAGGTGGAAATCAGCTCAAACAGCAGTTTGGTTGCGTTGATGGAGCCTTCCGGTTTTGCTGCATGAGCAGTCTTGCCGGTAGCTGTTACCTTGATGCCGCCTTCTACTGCTTCTACATGGTATACCTTGTGGTCATAGTTGCCCAGGTCTGCCTCGGTAATACCTTTGAGGGTTGCCGTTGCGCTGGCGCAGACTGCGTTGCTGACGGTGCCGCCGACAACGTCGGTGATGACCTTGCCATCGACTGCCAGTTCAATCACCACGCTGAGCTGACCCTTTTCACCGATGCAAACCGGGAAGCTTGCGTCCGGTGTAAAGGCAAAGGTTGGCTCCTTCTCTGCTGCCAGATAGTGTGGCAGGTCGGTCATGCCGGTTTCCTCGCTGCATCCGAATACCATGCGGTAGGTGTAGTTTGGCTGGATACCCAGCTCCTTCATACATTTGAGCGCATACAGACCAATCACTGCCGGACCCTTATCGTCCGAAACGCCGCGTCCGTAGATGTAACCGTCCTTTTCAATCATATCGTATGGGTCATGGCTCCAACCGTCGCCCTCCGGTACAACGTCCAGATGTGCCAGCAGAGCAATCTCTTTTTCTGCGTTGCCGTATACAGCGGAGCCTGCATAGTAATCATAGTTTTTGGTAGCAAAGCCCATGCCCTCGCAAATCTGCAAAGCTTTGTCGAGCACCTTGCGGCAGCCTTCGCCGTATGGAGCCTGTGGATTGTCATTTGCTACACTGACGCTCTTGATGTTGACCAGGGTGGCAACATCCTGCAAAAGATTCTGTCTATTATCTGCAATAAACTGGTCGATTCTGGTTTCCATTTCTTTAGAAATCATCTGTAAAAACCTCCAATGCATTGATTCTTTTTCAAAAGTCAGTCAAGACCTCTGCTCCATTATACCACAAATTATGGTTTTTACCATCATATCTTGAAAAAAACCTGCACAAATTCCGGTTGATTTTGTTTAGCATGTATGATATGTTCTTTTCACACTATAATATAAAGCGAACACTTTATATTATAGCACAAAAAAACAGCAGAGAGCTGTTCTGCCTCTCTGCTGTTGCTTGTTTTATCGTTTTTTATTCGAGTTCCAATAGCCGACCACTTCGCTGACGGTGCTGACCGTTACAAACGCCTTCGGGTCGTTATTGCGGATATATTCCATCAGCTGTGCGTACTCATTTTTGGCAAGGATGGTGACAATCTCCAGCTTTTCACTGTTGTCGTAGCCGCCCTTTGCTTCATACAGGGTCACGCCACGGTGCAGGTCGTGCATGATGTAATCCGCCAGCTGCTCGTGGTGCTGGGAGAGGATACAAACCCTTTTGCGTCTGGAAAAGCCGCTGATGAACGAATCGATGACGATGCCGTTGAAGTAGGTGCCCAGAAAGCCGATGACCAGGGTTTTGGTGTCATAAACCAGAATGGAGCTGGCAACGGTGAGAGCGCCCACCACTGCAATGCTCTGACCCAGCTCGATATGGGTGTACTTGTTGATAACCTTGCCGATGATGTCCAAGCCGCCCGAGGAAGCGTTGGCGTTGAACATCATCGCCTGTCCGACACTGATGAGCAGGACACAGCACAGCGCATCCAGGGTCATATCGTTGGTCAGTGAAGGGTTGTTTGGGAAGAGCACCTCAAAGATGTACAGAAACACCGGCAGCAACAGCGAGGTGTAGACGGTCTTTGCACCGAACTCCTTTCCCACAAACACAAAGCCGATGACCAGACAGAAGAGGTTGAGGATGAAGGTCATCACCGAAACCGAAACCGGGATGAAGTGAACCAGCACCATCGCAAGACCGGTGATGCTGCCGAAGATAATGTTGCTTGGCATCATAAAGAAATAGATTGCCAGTGCAGCCAAAAACAATCCCGCTGTGATGACTGCATACTCGCGCAGCAGCTTAAAGCGGTCCTGTGCCGGCTGGGTCAGATTGTCGTTTGTCTTTTCCACCGTAAATTCCTCCTTGGGGAGTTGTTCCCCGTTTGTTTTTGCAAATAGATTGAAAACCGATTTCCCTTTGACAGAGCCGAACAGCCGCATCTGTCAAAAAAACCAAAACTTTCCTATTATCAGTTTATCCTTTTCCCTGCCCGATGTCAATGGCAGTGCGGACAGGAATTTTTTGTGGCAAATTTTTTGCATCATTTCAACTTGAGCGCGGTGGAAAGCTCGTGGATGACCCGGTCCTTCGCGATGACCAGCAGCTTGTCCCCGCTGAGCACCTGTGTGTTTCCTCGCGGAATAATCAGCTTGTCGCTGCGGAAGATGGCTGCGATGACCGCATTCTCCGGGATGTCAAGCTCAAACAGACGTTTTCCGTCCAGTTCATAGCGCTCGGGGATGAGCAGCTCGCTTAAAGTCGCCTCACCGCGGTTGAGCGAAAGCAGCGACTTGATGCGGGCTGCATCCACCTCTCGTTCAAGCAGACGGGCGATATTATCGGTGCTGGAGATTGGAATATCAACTCCCAATTTTTTCATTACGACAGCATTCTTTGGATTATTGACCCTTGCCACCGTTTTCGGCACCTTGAAGATTCGCTTTGCCAGCTGACAGGAAATCAGATTGTCCTGGTCCAGACCGGTGACCGCGATGACTGCATCTGCCCGGGAGGCGTTGGCGGTAGTCAGCGCCTCGATGGTGGAGCCGTCGGCATTGACCACAGCGATGTCCAGCTGATTGGCTGCATACTCGCAGGTGCGTTTATTTTTTTCAATGATCAGCGGCTGGTGCCCATGCTCCAACAATGTCTTGCACAGGTAAAAGCCGACCTTACCTCCGCCGATTACGATTACGTTCATACTCTCTCTTCCTTTCCAACAGCAGCTGCCACTAACGAATATCGGTGCTGACCAGCAGCTTATCGGTGGCGCGGATGGTCCTGAAATGGTTTGGGTCGAGCAGCAGGTCCACTGTCATGCTGATTTCACCGGTCTGGTCCACCAGCGCAATCAGCGATTCCGGCTGCAAACGGCGTGCGGCTTCCTCCACTGTCAGTCCCACCAGCTCGTGCGGCGGCTCCATGGTGGACACCGACATAACTTCGTTGCCGACGGTGATGTGTCTGGTCTGGGTGCGTTTGGTCAGCATCGCATAGACCGACGAAACGGTGATGTTGGTCGGACAGACCGACTGAATATCAAAGCGAGAGAAGATGTCCTCCCGCAGCGGGTCGAAGATACGGGCAACAATGCGAGGAACGTTGAAAATTTCCCTTGCAATCTGGCAGACCATGATGTTGGTGTTATCGTCCTCGGTGACAGCAGCGATGGCGTCACAACCCTCGATGCCTGCCTGCCGCAGAATGTCCAGGTCGATGGGCACACCCTGGATGGTGAAACCGGAAAAATCGTCCGAAAGCAGGTCGAAGCTTTCCCTCTTCTGGGCAATGATGGCGACGTCATGCCCCAACTGGCACAACACATCCGCCAGACGGGAACCGACCTTGCCGCAGCCAATGATTAGAATATTCATATCCTTACCCCTTTCTGAAGGTAAATCTTTATATTTTCTGCAACGCACTCCATTATAACGCATTTCCCCGCAGGAATAAAGGCATCTTTTCAACAAAATTCTTCCAGCCCGGCTTCCTGCCTGATGGGACAAGAAAAATACACAATTTATTTACCATTTTAGTAGTGACAAACGTTTCATTTTATGATATATATGATTATAATCGATAGAATCATAGAAAAGGGTCATCACAACCATCCAAAGGGGGTTTTTTTAATGAAAAAATTTGCACTGCTTGCCCTGTTGGGCGCTGCCGCAGCCGGAGCCGCCGCTGTGTGCGTAAAGGTCATCAAAGACCGCAAGAGCAATCTGGACGCTGACTACACCGAATGTCCCTGCGAGGGCGAAAACCCGCCGCAGGCTCCTGTTCAAGAGCCTGCGCAAAAGCCTGAAGAGAAACCGGTGTCTGAAGAGTTTTATGAAGAAAGTGAATCGGAAGGCTGCGAAGAAGCTTGCTGCACCGAGCAACCCTGCGAAGAATGCAGCGAAGCCTGCGCAGAACAGCCTTGTGAAAGCTGCGAAGAAGCCTGCTGCACCGAGCAGCCCTGTGAAAACTGCGAAGAACAGCCGGTCGAGGATGCTCAAATCGAGGACGAAGCTGACAAAGAAACCATCTAATCCAAAATAAAGCAAAAGGTGCCGCCGAAACTGGCGGCATTTTTTCTGGACAGAGAACGGTAATACAGAAAGGAAAGGTAACATGATCTGGTATCTCGACCACAGTGCGATTGCTGTGGAAACCAACAACCACCTGCTGCTGTTTGACCTGTTTGGCAAAACGCTCCAACCGCCAAAAGAGATGGGACTGGCACAGGGGTTTGTAAATCCTGATGAGCTGCGGGACAAGGATGTGGTCATCTTTGTTTCCCACGAGCACCCCGACCACTTTGACCCTGCCATCTTCTCTCTGCGCGACCGATTAAAGCGGGTGCGCTTTGTTCTGCCCGAAGAATTTGATGAAATCTATCAGGGGGATTTATTTGCCGCACCCAACCAAACCTACCACCTGCCAGACATGACGGTGACCACCTTTGAGTCGACCGACATCGGACTGGCGTATCTGGTGGAGGTGGACGGCAAGCGCATCTACCACGCCGGAGATTTAAACTGGTGGCATTGGGAGGGCGAAGAGGAGGAATTTAACCTCGACCAGGCAAAGCGTTACCAGCAGCAGATGCAGCTGCTGGCAGATGCACTGGACGGTAATCACCTTGACCTTGCCTGCATCCCGGTGGACCCGCGTTTACACAGCGACTGCCTGCGCGGACTGCTGGCGTTTGACAGCCGGGTGTTTGCAAAAAACATCCTTCCCATCCACTTCTGGGGAGATTTTTCGGTGATGCAGACGCTGCACGACCGCCTTTCACCCGAGCTGTTTTCCCGCATCCTAACGGTGGAGCATCCGGGGAAGGTCTGCGGCAACTTGTAAAAGCGATGGCAGATATTATATCTGCCTTTCCCTATTCTGCTTGTAATCACAATCCAAAAGAAAAAGGAGGAGTAGAGAAAATGGAATTGGACAAACAAACAATAAAAAAAATTATCGGGCTGATTAGCTTTGCCATTCTGCTCAGCTGGGGATTAAAAAACACAGAATTTATCAAAAGCCTGATTGCTCTTGCACTGGGACTGCTACAGCCCTTCCTGATCGGTGGCGTGATTGCCTTTGTGGTCAACGTTCCGATGCGCGCGTTGGAGAACACCTGCTTTATCAAGCCTTACCAGAAGCGCCTTGCCGCACAGGCAACTGCCAAACCGACAGGCAAAGGAGCAGCCAAAGCACCCGACAAAGTTCCGTTCTGGTACCGCGCCAAGCGACCACTCAGCCTGATTTTGAGCCTGCTGCTGGTCCTTGGTGTCATCGGCGTCGGCACACTGATTGTTGTACCGGAAACGGTCAGCAGCTTTTCTTCCATTGTCAACAACCTGCGCAATTTTCCGCTGATGCTCAACCAATGGGCACAGGAGCTGATGGACTGGATGCCGCAGGCGGCTGTGTGGCTGGAGGAGCTGAACCTGAATCTGGATTTGACCTCTATCGACTGGCGGGAGATTATCACCCAGGTGGTCAACTTCCTGCAAAATGGTGCAGGCAATGTGTTAAACACCACCTTTACGGTAGCCAGCGGAATCTTCAACGGCATTGTCACCGGGTTTTTGGCGATTGTCTTTTCCTTCTACCTGCTGATGAACAAGGAAAAGCTGGGCAGTCAGGCAAAACAGCTGCTGTACGCCCTGCTCAAGGAGCCGCACGCCGACTATCTGGTCCGGGTCGGTCAGATGACCAATCGCACCTTCTCCAAGTTCCTCTCCGGTCAGTGTGTCGAGGCAGTCATCCTGGCAACCCTGTTCTTTGTCAGCATGAGCATTTTGCGATTCCCGTACGCCATGATTATCAGCACCCTGATTGCATTCACCGCTCTGATTCCGGTCTTCGGCGCTTTCATCGGCTGTGTCGTCGGCGCCTTCCTCATTCTGCTGGTCGACCCGGTCCGCGCCTTCTGGTTTGTGGTACTGTTCCTCTTCCTTCAGCAGTTTGAGGGCAACATCATCTACCCGCGTGTGGTCGGCAGCTCGGTTGGGCTTCCCTCCATGTGGGTGCTGGTCGCTGTTACCCTCGGCGGCAGCATGATGGGTGTGTTAGGGATGCTGGTCTACATTCCGATGTTCTCGGTGCTCTACCGACTGATTCGGGAAGCGGTCTCCAATCGCCTAGAGACAAAGCAAATCCCCGCTGAAAAATTCAGAAGCTAAATTCATATGAAAGAGTACAGACAAAAAAGCTGTCCTTCGATGTGAAGGACAGCTTTTTTGTCTGTACATTTATTTGGTCGGGTCTACTTCCCATTCCTTTTCCAAAAAGTTACAGCCCGGTGCCTGACAGCGGCGACAGAGGACCTTGACCTGCCCGGTGGAGGCATCTTCGGCATCGGAAAAAGCAACCCAGCCTGCCTCATACTCCTGCGGTACTGTGCAGCTGTGGGAGGTTACGCAATCAATGCGGCGACATTCTGTCCGGTTGGGGCAGGTCGGACAATCAGTGCGCTGACAAGCGTTCTGGCAGCTGCTAGAACGGGAATGATGGCGACCATGTTGATGCTGAACAGACTGACCCTGATGGGTCCACTGTGCAAGCTGTTCAGAATAACGGTCGGTAAATTCGTCGATGACCTCACAGACCAACTCCTCTGGCAGCTGCGGGTCAGACAGATGCAGATGGATTTTTCTTTCTTGACCATCGGTCTGACAGCGCTGCTGTGCCTGCGCACTTCCAGCAACCGACAGAAGAAGGGTCAAAGAGACTGCTGTTGTTGCCAGCAAAAGGCGTTTGCAAAATTTCACTGGTTCTTCTCCTCCTTGTAGGTGGTATTTTGTACTACACCTATACTTCACATTCAGTATAACAAAAAAAGCGACTTAAAACAAGTCGCTTTGAAAAGTGTTGGCACCGCTCTATTTTCCCGGGCAGTCACCCGCCAAGTATTTTCGACACTGATGAGCTTAACTACTGTGTTCGGAATGGGAACAGGTGGATCCTCATCGCCATTAGCACCAACTATTCTTTTGTAAGGGTTTTCGGACCCTCAAAATTGAACAATGAAAACAAGAGAAGAACTTTGTGTCAAACACTTGGTCAAGCCCTCGACCGATTAGTACTGCCAAGCTCAATGCCTCACGACACTTACACCTGCAGCCTATCAACCTTGTAGTCTTCAAGGGGTCTTACCTGATTGACTCAGTGGGATATCTTATCTCAGGAGCGGCTTCATGCTTAGATGCTTTCAGCGTTTATCCGTTCCGCACTTAGCTGCCCAGCTGTGCCACTGGCGTGACAACTGGTGCACCAGAGGTGCGTCCATCCCGGTCCTCTCGTACTAGGGACAGCTTCCTTCAAATATCCTGCGCCCACGACAGATAGGGACCGAACTGTCTCACGACGTTCTGA
>OFMH01000464.1_pt1 | contig 29699 bp, 14 predicted proteins | sample 1541761 | NCBI WGS metagenome assembly OFMH01 (sample SAMN04209249, study PRJEB22552) | human gut metagenome | biome: gut; material: feces | host: Homo sapiens | place: USA: Oklahoma
TTGTTCTGTCTTCTGCAGTTTCTGTCTTGTATGTTACGGTTGTGTCTGAACCGATGAAGAATGTGAATGTGTCTCCGAATGCTACAGGATCTTTTGAACCGTTAATGTACCAAGATGCAGCGCCCGGTTTTGTTACGGTAATTTCTGTATCGTAGAGATACTTACCATCAGGAAGTTTACCGCAAATGAGTTCATTGCCGTTCTTAACTTCCTTGAATGTAACTTCTGCGTCGCCTGCATTCAAAGTCAAACCTGTTTGAGACTTCTGAATCATTGCTGTGATTGTTGCAGAAGATGTCAACTGTTTGATTTCTTCTTCAGTCATAGACCAACCTTTGAATGTATAGCCGTTGTAAGTAATTCCCTGTGGAATTTTAATTTCAGATGCGTTTGATACTTCCTGTGCTGAAATGATATTGTTCCAGCAGTCAACAAATGTTACTGTGAACTTATCTGTTGCTTCTGTAACTTCAAATACAGGAACAAAAGTAATATCCTGATGAGGAGTTACATCTAATGTTGGTTCTGTGGAAACGAGTTTACCGTTTACAGACCAACCTACAAATTTAGCGCCTTTGTTTGCAACTGCGCTCAATTTGAATGGGTCAGTTTTCTTAACTGTTAAACCTTCTTTAGGTACAATCTGTTCGTCAAGTTTTACTGTACCCAAATCGCTGTATTTTACTGTTACATCGAAGCCTTCTTCTTTGCCCCAAATGTAGCCGTTTTCTGAATGCAAGAATTCTCTAATAGGCCAATTTCTTGCTGTTTCATTTGTTGATTTATCCCAATCATAGCCAACTGGCATATATGCGTCAATATTTGCTTGGTTACCAACACTAGGTGTTAATGTACTTTGACAAGCTTTAGGCTGAGAACTAACACCTTTAGTATTAATTTTCATAGCATCTTCAACATTAACATTTTCTGCACAATAGAAACTATAGCAAACCATTGGATAACCCGGGTACACTAAATCATGTGTTTTTTCTTCAGCATCCATAAAGTAGTCATTTATTACAAACTCATCATCAGCTGCGCCAAGATACCAAGCACCTGTACCCGTGTGTATAGCACCCATAGTTATTGAATTTTCTGGGAGATATACGCCACCAACGCTCCACTTAATCTTTGTTTCAGTCTCTATACCAACTGGATCTGTAAAATCATCAATTCCGCAAATTTTAGGTGTCCAACCATCTGCAGGCTTAGGAACGCTACCTCTAACAGGCTTAACTGCAGGATATACTTTTGTTTGATCAAAATTATATCTTAAGTCAACAAGGAAAGTAGCATCAAGACCTGTAAGGAAGAACCAACAATAATAGTACTTACCAGCCTCAAGTGTATCAACTTTTTTTGTATTATTGAAATTATCTACTTGGTCACCTGAATACAAGGTACTGAATTTGTTGTTCTTCTTACCTTCGTCAATGTCGCCTGAATATTCGTACCATTCAACAAATACTTTGGGTTGAGCATCCTTTTCAATAGGTTCTTTATTAGCTAAAGCACCATTTTTCTCAACATTATCACCATAGACATAATTGCCTTCGATTTTTGCAAATGCTGAAAACGGAAGAATAGTTACAATCATTATAACAGAAAGAACAGCGGCAATTATTTTAACAAGTTTTTTATTCAAACTTATTACCTCCATTTTCTTACTATACTATTTTCAATATTATTTTATCAATATATCAGAATATACTAATTGACTTTGTGCAAAAACATTTACAATCAAAAAATCTGAACTTGATACAATATTATTACCATCTAAATCACAATAAGTATAATTTTCAAAATCAGAACTTAATATCGCTGTATTAACTATAGATAAATCCATACTTGATATTACTTTATTTTTATCAAAATCACATGCGCAAATAGGAATATCTTTTGCATAGTTAATATCGGAATTTGTTACTTCAACAATTACATTTCTTGTGATTCCGTAATCGTAGGTAATTTCCGCAGTATGTTTACCTTGCGGAACATTTTTTAAAGTAAACTTGCCTGTTGCATCTGTATATGCATACAAGCCGTTGTCGAGAGTAATCTTTGCGTTCTTTACAGGCACTCCATTTGTATCCCCAGACAAACTTGACATTACGGTAACTTTTGCGGTCACACTAAATGTTTTTGTTGGATTTGGAGAAACATCACAAAGCATCGGATAAAGAACTGCACCCGCCACTGCGTCAGATGCATTTACATCTAAACAATAGCAGTCGAATTTGCCAAGTGTATAGTCAGTCTGCAAAAATGTTAAGTTTGGACTTTTTTCAACCGCAAAAATCTTTTCTGCGTCACAGGGAACTTTTACATTTATAAAAAACTGCAAGACCTTAACACTGTTTGAGTCAACGGTTGTGTAACTCTCTCTGTTTGAAGAAAGAAAACCGCACTCAATTCTGTTTGAATACAAACTGACAAGTGCAACATCGAACCCGTTTGGGTAAGAGTCAGTCAAGTCAGCAATTTGTTTCGGAGACTTTTCACTCCAAGCATTTTCAACAAAACTGCCTATTGATGCGTAAGTCGTGTCAAGTTCTGCCGAAAACTGAAATTGAGAAATACTGTCAATGCCTTTAAGCAAGACAGAAACCGAGTAGTAACCCGGCTGCAGATTGTTTCCGTCTGCAACTTCTTTTTGTATCTCGTTGTTGCTGTACTCATTATAGACAAACTCAAGTTTCGGTTTTTCTTTGCCGAAGTTCTCTTTGCTTGCATAAGCTGGAAATGTACAACAGGAAAGTACAACTGCCAACGAAAGTACAAACAAGATTGCTTTTTTATGAAATTTTACCATAATAACCTCCGTCAGCAGTGTATTGCAAGTGCAAAGAAAACTTTGCACTTGCAAAATTAATAATTTCGATTATTTAATGGTAATAGGTTTGTATTGAACGTCTGCTACTGCAAATGTATTAGCAATAATTGAATCCAGACTTGAAATCATATTATTACCATCCAAATCACAATATGGATATTTTGTTAAACCATCTTGAGCAACAGATGCATTATTAACAATTGTTGAGTCTAAACTTGAAATAACGCCGTTTTTATCAAAATCGCATGCAATAAGTGCAACAGGTTCTTTAAAGTCAACATTATGGTCTGTTACTGTAACATTGACATTTCTTGTAATACCATATTCGTAGGTAATTGTTGCAGTATAGTCGCCTGCAGGTACATTTTCAAGAGTAAATCTACCGTCATCGCCTGTTACTGCTGAAATTCCGTTGTTAAGAGTGATTTTAGCATTCTTAATAGGAGTATCGTTTGTAGCTCCTGTAGAATCTGACATTACAGTAACAACAGCAGAAACGCTGAAGCCTGTAGGTGCTTCTTCTACGAACGGAGTAAGTTTGTTTTCTGCAATCATAAGTGCTTTGCGTGTATTATAAACATCTGAAATCTGAAGAGCATAATTATCTGCTTGTTCAGGATTATAATAATCAGATGTATAACCAACAGCACTTGATGGTGTGTTGAGCATATTTACAGCAGCGGTAAGAGCATCAATATATGCTTTCCATGACTCATCTGTATATGCTTTTTTACCATCTTTTTCGTTTGCAATTACACCGTCTTTAACAGAACCGTATTTAGCAGTCGAAGCTTCGATACCTTTTTCTGTAACCTTAAGTGCAGTGTAATCATTGCCCGAAGCACAAAGAACCTCTGCTTTAAGTTTATCAGGAACAAAGCCACGATCTATAAGTCTGCTTAAGTAAGTATTAAACTCTTTGATTGCTTCTTCTATCTGTGTTGTAGAAGCATTTGTACTGTAAACATTTTTAGAACTGTCTTCAACACCTGTAATAAATGTGCTTGGTACAGCTTCAGGGTTTGATGCTGCGTATTCTTGATATTTAACATTAAACTGAGAAGCCAAACAACTGAACAAAGGTTTTGCGCCCGGATTTGCAACACCGTTTGTTACATCAGTTGATTTGTAATAGTTGTTGTATCTGTCAATGATAAGCATCGACTGTGCAACACTTGCTATACCCATAAGTTTTTGATATGAAAGCATATCAAAATCATTCTTATCAAGTTTATTGATAACATTTGTTACCTTGTCAATAATTTGAGTAAGGTTTTCTTTTTTGAACTGCTTGTTACTGTTATCAATTGTCGCTTTAACATTTTTAGCAGCATCAGCGTAAATTTTTTCTATTGATGTAACATTCTCTAATGTTACCGGAGTAGCTGCTTTACCAAGAGCATTTACAACTTCATTAAGAAGATTTTGATATACTTCAGGTGAAGTGAAATCACTTGCTTTGTATTTAGATGCGTATGAAGCAATGCTGTCATATGCTTTCATCAAAGTGTCATATCCGGCAACATCAGCTACAAAATGAAGATTTTGGTCAGCATATGCAATGTTACCGCTGTTTGTGTTAGCAAATGCTACACACATCTTTTGATTTGAAACTGTGTTAATTTTTGTTTCACCGTCATAATGCAAATAACTTACATACTGTTTATATTCAGCATATTTTGCATATCCTAAATAAACAACTAAGCCGTCAATAGGTGTCTTCCATGAAACTGAAGAGCCTTCATGGTTGTTATAGAGGAAGTTTTCAGGAGTTACATATACTTTTTCACATTTGCCTTGTGGGTTGAATGAAACTTCAACACCTTTAATTGTATGTGAATTACCGGGTAGAGTAGAAGTATATGTATTTGATTGTTTGTCGTATGTATAAGCTATATGGGGTCTTGTAGCAACAGCATCAACAGGAAGTTTGTCATAGTTATATACAGTGTTCTTATCACCTAATGCTGTTATCTGTGTTTGACCGTCAGCTCTCATTACTTTTCCTGTCTCACCAACATAATGCCACTGTCCATGTTCGTCTAAATAGTCACGATAAGCATAGTTAATTAAGTTACCGTCTTTATCAAATGTAGGAGTAGCTTTTGAATGGTCAGCAGGATCAACAGTAAACATACCGTCAATAGCAGATGTAGCTGTGTTGTTTGCAATCATTTGACTGTAAATGCCCATATTGTTGAGTTTTGACTCTTTAACCAATATGTCTTTAGTTGTAACTGCAAACATTCGTTTTTTATTCCATACTGTTCCGCCTTCTGTAATTTTCGAAGAAGACTGAGTATATGTACCTGATTGTCCTACATCACTAAAATGATATTCTTCTTTAATGTTTCCTGAATTTTCGTTTACATAAACTGTGTCGTGCCAATCTAATTGTGTTGAACAATAAATGTAAGCAAATGATTCAAGGTCGTTATAAATAACTTGACCATTTCTGTAAATATCATATTTTACAGTGATTTTTATTGCAGCATCTTGACTTGGGACTGTAATTTTAACATTGTATGTTTTTACCTCTTCCGGAGCAAGAGCTGTTTCTGCAAAGCCCTCAATTACTGCTGCACTGTTATCTGTTTCAATAGATTTAATTTTAGCACTGTATCTTGTATCTTGAGTAACTTTACCGTTTTTATCAACATATGCTTTGTTGATACCGAATGTTTCATTCTTTATTGTAAGAGTATCGTTAATAACACCTGAAGCACTTCTGTAAATAGGTGTATCAACTTTTGTGCTTACAAGACCGAATTGGTGTTCTGAAATCTGCGGTATGAACGGAACAATGTTATTTATCGCACTTACAAGATACATTGCACCTTTCCAAGCAGTATCTTTAGAGTAATCTACTCCGTCTTTAACACCGCCAAAAGCACGGTATAAACGATGAACTAATTTGCCCAATACACCAAGATCACTAGGTGTATTGTCTTTTCCGACAATTACATCAACCTGAAGTAAATCATCAAACGCATTAGCTGATGTTGCATCCGGAATTAAGCTTCCTAAGCCATCAGATGTACGGTCTGAAAGAACAAAGTTGAAGAGATTTTTAAGTAAATCATATACAACTTTAAGTGCTTGTTCAGATGTGAATATTGAAGATGAGAATGCTTTACCTATCATATTGATGAAGTAAGAAATACCACAATATGATTTTCCGTCAAGAGATTTTTGGTCTGCAATGTTAAGTGCACCCTTTACAACGCCGTCATAAATAAGTGCTTTAGAATCTATCTTTGTACCTGTTGTATAAATTCCATTAGAACCTGTAACACCAAAGAGTTGACCGAGTTGAGGTAACAAACCGTTTGCGATGATATCAATATTCTGCCAAAGAGTATTTGAACGAGAAATCTTATCATGGCCTTCGCCGATACCGTGGAAGCCAAGCAATGAAGCAACACCGTGATCTTCAGCATATGTACAAACAACTGCGTTCAAAATATCAAACAATGTTGTCTTTGTTTTTACTTGCTCTTCATAAGTTTGAACAGTTGAAGGAATTTCAAATCTTCCGCCTGCCGCCGTTCCGTTCATATCAATCGGAACAAGTCCACCCATTACATAGGCAACTGCATCACGGCACATAGGAAGAAGTGTACCTTCAAGAGTTACGGCATATTTGCCTGTTTTAGGGTCTATTGTTGCACCCGGAAGAACAGAATAATCTCTGTCTGGGAATGAGAAAGAAAGATTTTCTTTCAAGCAAACAAACGCTACATCTTCTGCAGTAGCACAAGCGTTCCATTCTGAATCGTGAATCATATTGATAAGGCCGAAACCTTCCAATGATGCTTTAAGTACAGAAATAAGGAATGGAACCATTGCTTCTTCTACATTTGTTTCGGTAAGAGCAGTGCCCTGACCTTTATCTGTATAGAATTTGTTAAGAATGTTCTTATCTGTTACATCTGCGACATACTGAACAACTTTAAGCACATTTGGAACAATGCTGTTGTAAGAATCAGCAGCAGAATTCATTGTGAGTTGAGGACAACCTTTAATAAATACTTTGCTTACAAGGTCTGCAATGAAGTCATTTGCAGTATTGGCAATAGTTGTATATTTTGTTCCTGAACCTATATTAAGTGCTTTGAACTCTTTTACAAAGTTTTGCCATGAACCGTACTCAAACTTAATGCCAAGATTGAGAACACCTGTTTTAACGCCGAGAGCGTCAGCAAGCGGGTCATAAACAACTTTGTTGAAAAGATGAACAGAGTCAATGTTTTTCCATTGATTTTCATCTTCTCCGAGAGTTGTTCTGTCGAAATTGTAAACTTTCTTGAACTCATCAACAGTTTTAATATCTTTGAGTGCAGGGAATGCTGTGTCAAAGTCTGCTGAATTAATCCACTCTGTTACTTTTTCAACAGTAGCAGTTTGTTTTGTAACACCCTTAAAGGTTTCAACATTTTTATTGTCTTTGTTAATATATTCATAGAACGCTCTTGTATAACCGAAATGGTCATAAGCAATTGTACCGATAAGAGGTTCCAATGTATGTTCCCAAACAATTTTAAAAGCTTCTACTGCTTTATCGTTAAGATTGTCTGTAACATTTAATTTGAAGTTTGCTTCTTTGAACATTAAAGTTGTATCGTATGCAATAATTGTATCAAACACTTTTGTGTTGAGAAGATCACAAGCGATTTGTTCAATTTTTTTACCCATTGCTGCAGTGTGAGCGGCAGAATCCGGTATATAAAAAGCATTAACTAAAAGTTGTTTTACTATATTATATACCATATTATTTTGCCAATTGCCTGACATTCCGAGCAGTTTGCCGATTTCCTTATAAACATCTACAAAACTTGAAGCTGCACCAAGAGAAATTTTACCTCTTACAAAGTTTTTGATTACATTTAAACCGTCTATATCGTTAAAATTGGCATTTACGAGTTCAACGACACGCATCAAAATATCCTTGGACGGTGTATTCTCTCTTGAAACAATGTATTGGCTGCCTTTTGAATAGTCATGATGCTTACGGTCAACAAAACACTGTCTAATGTTAACGTTTTTGGCCTCACCTAACGCACCGCCATAACTATTGATAAGCGGTTCAATTTGTGCAATAAGGTCAAAAATGCCGTTTACACTGTCGAGTTTACCATGAATGCTGATGTTGGCAATAACCAAATTCATATCAACATCAATCGGAAGTGCTACACCTGCTAATACAGTGTCGAGATAGTCAAGCAATGCAGTAGCTGTTTGTTCGTCTGTCATTTCAGCCCATGCCATAAAGTTATACGCCAAATCTTTGTCGTGATACTTTGTTTCGGAAGAAGTTTGAGCATAGGCAGAAACTGCACCTGTAAAACATGAAACTGTCATCAAAACGGCAAGCAGCAAGGAAAGAAGTTTTTTGGAAAATTTTCTTGCTTTTTGCATTTTCCGATGTACCTCCGTTTTTCGCTTAAATTATTATTTAATTAAATTACAAATTTACAAAACCGCAACTAAATAAGAAAACGGTTTTGTGTAAATCCGAATTGAAAGTTTTGTCGCAACTTCTGACCAATCGTAATAAAAAAACGAAAAATTGAAAGACAACCTGTGTCTAAAACCCAAGTCCGAGATTTACAAAAGTAATTTGCATAACTTATTAAAACATATTTTTATAAAAAATACAATGTATTTTTTATAAAAATATGTATAAAATATATATTTTGGCATTTTACACAAATTGCAGTTCACATTTTTGTTTAAAATAATGGTAAAATATTCAGTATATTTCATTATGCTTTTTGATGAATTTAACCTTTTAAAAGTTACATTTCTTAAATGATTTCAACTTTTTAATTAATATAAAATTTATTTTAAATTTACAAATTATTTACATTTATAATCAAAAATCGTGTGTGTTTTTTGTAAAGCAAACTCACTTTACACGTTTTCTTTTGGCTATAAAATCATAACAGATTTGGTAAAAATGAGATTTTATCAAAAATTTCTTCTTTTTTCAACGAAAATCGTCCAAAAAATACAGTTAAATGTCAATATCTACATATTGTGTTTAAAAACAAAATTTTAATATGAGCAAAACAAAATAGTGTTAATGAGGTTCAGCGAATAAATCACGCTCAAATTCAAATTAAATATAAAATTATTATTTATTAACAAATAGTTAAAAAATTTTGCAATTAATATTGACTTTTTTATATATTTTTGTTATAAATAAATTGTATTGTTCGTACGTATTGGTTGAAGTTTTTCTATCAAAAAACTTGCGTGTTAAACAATTTTACACTGATTTAACCGACGAAATGAGATTTTAAGACCATACCAACACGAAAAATCGCCCTCTTACACGGGGGAAATCATAAAGAAGGAGAGATGATTATGAAAAAAACGAGCAAGAAAATCCTCAGCTTTTTCTTAGCTGTGGTAATGGCCGTGTCGGCTTGCTCAGTCGGATTCACTGCTTGGGCGCAGGAAGTAAATCCGACAGACAAGTTGTTCAACGACACTGACCTTGACGCCAAGACAAGTATTGATGAAATCAATAAAGTTCTTGACACTTATTTACCCGATATTCTGACTGCCGTTAACGGTGAAAACAACACACTCGGAAATATCGGTATCAACATCGACGAAATTAAAGCGTTTGATTCAAACGGTAAGTATGACAGTGATGCTTTCTATGCATTTGCAGGTCAACTTTCTTTGTATCTGATAAAAATGCTTTATGCCGGAGCAGCCGGTAACGCAAAGGAACCATTCCTAAAATCAAGCTTCTCAGAGCTTTATCTTTCGTCTCTTTTAAAAGATGATAATGCTTTGTTAGATTTCTTCACATACAAAGCTGTTATCGATGAAGTTAAAAATAAAAAAGACCATGCTGCAAAAGATTTTGTTGACAATATTTCTGAAGAATTTAACAAGATTGAAAAAGCAGCAAAAGATATCGAAACTTCTTCTCAAGAAAAAAGAAACGATGTTTTCAACAACATCAACTCTATGACTGAGACTTTATTATCACATCAGGAAGTTGCAAATGCAATTGGAGCATTGAGTTTTGATGGAACCTATGGTTCGATTGAATCATTGAAGAATGTAACTGTCAAATTGGATGACGGCAAATATTCACTTTCAAAAGCAAATGCAACAAATGGTATTAAATATATTTTAGATGCTCCTGCTTTTAGTTCTTTAAAAGAAGCTGACATTGTTGATTTTATATCTCGCTATAAGCAATTTGCAAAAGATTTGGGAATTCAAAACTTTAAGTTAGATGAAGATGTTGCAAGTGCAATTTATTTGTTCTTTGTAACAACAACACCATTCTATGCAGATGTAATCGGTGCATCTGCGATCAATAAATTTGCAAATGACGGTGGTTACAAATTTACTGTTGACAACAAGGAATTGACTCCTTCAAACTATTTAACAGTTCTTGGCAATATCTACACACCTGATATGTTCAAAAAAGACTGCGAAGAAAAGGGCTATACAGTTCTTAAAAACGAAGTTCAAAGCACATACGAATTTGTTCTCGGTAAGATTTATGTTTCTATCATAACAGGTTTCGGAGCAGGCAAAACTTATTCCGAAGTTGCTTTTTCTGTTTTTGATGGAAATATTGATCAAGGTGGATTGAAAGACAAGGCATATACAAACGAATTCACAAAAGGTCTTGCTGTTACAAGCGGTTTAAAGACAGTTGAAGAAATGGATTCCATTATTGCCGCAAATTCGGATAAACCCGAAAAAGTTTACGAAACAGTATTTGGCAAAACACAAACTATATTTGACTCTGTTTATGCATATTTCAATTACTTTTATTGGGATAAAGCAAATATTACTGCGATGTATGAATATGATAACTTCAAAATGCCATATGAAGTATCAATTGCAGTTGCAAACGATAAAATCAACGGATACCTTGATAAATATCTTATGGATAACAAAATCAAAAATACTATCAACTTAGTATTAGGTATTCTTGGTGTTAAAGATTTATCGGTTGATGTTTTGTACAACACCCTATATAATGTTATAAATAATATAGCAATGTATCCCGCTGCGACAATTCTTGCTGTTGCACCTGTTTTGGTAACAGTTGTTGATCAGATTCTTTTCCAATTATTGTTCTTGAACAAAAGTGCTAACAATTTAGTTTTCGGTCTTCTTGGCGGTATAGAAATTAACGGAAAACCGTTTAAAGAATATTATCAAAATGCCGGAGATATGGAAATAGGTATCGGTCAGACATTCTTTGACCTCAACTATGTTCTTCCCGCTCTTCTTAATTGGTTCTGCGGCGACGACAGTTATATAAGCGGATATTATGAAGCTCCGTATGACACCAATGTTCCGAGAATTGTCAATATATATGTAGCAGATAAGGCTCTTGCAGGATTAAAAGGCTTTGACAAACTCTTTGCCGGTATCACAGACCCTGCTGCAAAAGAAATTCTTCAAACACTTGTAACATACGCTACTCAAAATGTTACAAAACTTTATTCAAACAAAAACGGTAACAAACCTACAACAAAACTTAGAAAAGGTGCTAATAAAGTATTTAGTGCAATACCTGAAATCATCAATTCATTGGGTACAACATTCAACGATAAATATGAAGTACAAAATGAATGGAAGTATGGTAAGTATTTTGTTTCAGATACCTACGGCACACCTTCAACTAAGAAAACAAACACATTTGTAAACGAACTTATTAAAATTGCAACAAAAGCAGACAAGTTTGAAAACAAAGACTCAATCTACAAAACTGCTACAAAAACACTTGAAGAAGTTAACAACCTTCTTATAAACGGTGTACTCAACGGTCTTCTTGACTTTGTTGACGGTGTTGTAGCAACAGAAAATAAAGTTACTGCTCAAATTCCTGTTATTTCAGGATTACTTGAAGCACTCGGCGGTTTCGGTGAAACAAGCGTTATAACAGATGTTATTAACAATGTTTTCCAAATCACAAGAAATAACGACTATTCATTCACTTTTGCAGAAAGAGAAAACGGTTTGACCGGTCTTTCTGTTGAAAACGGATACTTCCTTCTCAGCAATATCAACGCTATCGTTAAAATAGTTATGAAAGTTGTTGAGAACAGCAAAAATACTGTTGCTTCAGACGCAAAAGCAACAGCTCAAAACAGTGCTCCTTACGCAGCAAATGCTAAAAATGCAACAAAATCTAACTACAGCTCACTTCTTACAGATGAAAATGTTGCAAACGCAAAGGGCATTTTAGGCAAACTTGATGAAATGCTTGCAGACACACTTGCAAACTCTTCTATCAATGATTACGACACAGATTCAACTGAAGATATTCTTTCAGGTGTAATCAATCTCTTGTCAAACTACTTCGGTGCAGAAAATGCCGACAAATATGTTCAAATGGCTGACAGCTATTTGGCTATGGTTGACAACAACTACAAACCTGACAGCGAAGGAAATATTGACTACAAAACTATTTACTCAAACAAAAATCTCACAAACTTTGTTGTTCAAACATACGCTTTCATTGAAAATATTTTAGATGTAGCAACATCAGAAATTAAAGTAACTCAAATCAATGAAAAATATAATGTTGCAACAGAGGCACTCAAAGGAATTATCTCTCCGGACGCAGTTGGTATCAGATTAAGTGACAAAGCCGATGTTCAGAAAGAAATCATGGCGCTTGACAACTGGGACGATGTTCTTGTAGAAGGCGACAACGGTAAAAACTCTCAAATCAAAGACGGTTTCTCACTTGATTGGGGAATTAAAGCAGGCGATAAAGAAAGCTTCTACTCTGCTTTCGCTTCAGCTTTCCGCCTTATCACATCTGTTATTTCAGTATTACTTATAGATGCAAACTACTATGAAAATGTATTGCAGCCGATTTCAACAGCTGTACTTTCAGATATGGATGTTGAAGTTGAATTGTTTGGAGAAAAAATCAAACCTGTTCAGGCTGTACTTGACAGTTCAAAAGTAAATACAAACGACGACTGCTTTATGGCAATCGTAAGACCTGTAAGCGCAGGACTTTCAGCGTTCTACAAACAACCTGCTACAACTCTTGTAGATGTTCTCAAAGGCGTTGCAAAAATTGTAAATGATGAAACTCAGCCACAACTTTCAACTGTTCTTGTAAATGCCATTACACCTATAAAGAATGAAATTTCAGGTCTTAAAAATGTTATCAGTGTTCTTTCACCTACCCTTGCAAACAAACTTTCAGACATTGAAGGAAAACTTAATTCTGCACTCAGCGTTGTAAAACTCGTAAAAGCAGATATGATAATTCCGATGCTCAATGGTATGCTTGAAAGTGCTTTAGGTAAATACGGAATTAAGCTGACGCTTCCTGCAATTAACTGGAACACATTGGCTACATCCAAAGATGAAGAAACAATCATTCTTGTTACAGCTTATGTAATTGACCTTTTGATTACAAACGCTGACGCACTTGGTAAACTCGCAGATTTACTTGCAGTTAGCAACCCTGAACTTTCTGCTACTCTTAAACAAGTAGTTGAAATTCTTAAAAAACTTGACATTGAAACTGTATTTGACATTCTCAATGTTGTTTTAAGCTTAACATCCGACCCTGTTGAAGCATATTGGACTTTCCTCCAATATATCCAGGAAAAATACACAAACTTCAAATACCCTGTCGGCGTTACAATCGCTTCTGCAAAGAGAGCAGTATCTCAACTCGACGGTATTGTTAAAAATGTATTCCCTCTTCTTCAAGGTTTCGGCGTAGTAGATGCAGCAAGTCTTTCAGGACTTCTTAATGACATGCTCTTTACAAACGCTAACCTTACATCTGTTGCCAAAGCTCTCTACACTGCAGTAGAAGGCGCTGCAAGCACACTTGCTGTTGCAGGTATAGATGTTACAACTAAAGGATTTGCAAATCTCCTTAAAGATTCATCTTACGGTAAAACATATTCAACAGCTGCAAGCCAAATCGCTAAAGCAGACTCTTGGAAAAATGTTAAATCTGTTGATTGGGGCTTCAAAGACGGCTCATCAAAAGCAAAAACAGGCTTTGTAAACGCTTTTGCTGCTATTCTTCGCCCATTCAATGATGTAGCTGCTATTCTTCTTGCAGACGGCAACTTCAATATCGGTAAACTCATCGGCGACATTTCATTTGACAACGGCAATGTTTCAATGAAAGACGGCGTACTTACAATCATTGTTGCAGGTCAACCTGAAGGCGGTAAAGATTCCGTTATCAAAATCGACCTCAGTGCTGCTCTTGAAGAAATCAAAGCAATTTCAATCTACGGCGGCAACGGCTACGAAAGTGCTGTAATTCCGCTTCTCGAAGCATTCAAATGCTCAGGTATTAAAGATTACAATACCTACCTCAATGAGTATAAACAAGCAAAAGATAATCTTATCATCAATATACTCAACCCATTGTTCAACTTTGTTGACAAACTTGCTAACGCACCGTTTGATGTATTGACTTCTGTTCTTCCGAACATTGCATACTTCATCGGCAACGGCGGTCTTTCACAATTTGTAAACAACCTTCTTGCACCGGTTACAAACATTATTGCTAACCTTAAAAATGCAGGTATTGATGTAAACGAAATCATCAAACAAATTGCAGGAAAAGACCTTTCAACACTCATCAGCGACGCACTTGGAATTAAAGTTCAAATCGACCTTGCAAATCTCAGTGCGTTCAGAGTACAAGACATCATCATTCCTCTTGTAAACCAACTCCTTGCAAGCAAGGGCATCAATATTCAACTTTCAGACATTGATTGGCTCAAATTTGCAGGACTCGGAACAGTTTACAACTTCAACAGCGTTGCTAAACATTACGGCACAGCTACTGCAGTTAAAGTAAACGACCAAGGTAAAGTTCTCATTGCTGTTCTTCGTTACATCCTTTCAAATGTAATGGAAAAGAACAATATGAAGACAATCAAAAACCTTGTAGCAGGAATTGAAATGGATAAGACAGTTAAGAACATTCTTGCAAGCGTTCTCAATACAATCGGTCAATCAACACCTGACCAAATCATTGCAGCGCTTATCAGACTTCTTAACGGTACTCCTACAAACTCATTCTGGAATTACACAGGATACAAATTTAAGAACTACTCATTCTCATATCCTGAAGGTATGGATTTAGAGTTCCTTCAAAATCTCGCTCCTTCACTTGACGGACTTGTAGTAGGCTTTATCAATCTTAACGAAACAATCGGTGGTTTGATTTACAAGAACGACATTATCAATACTCTTGTTCAGGCTATCTATACAAACATAGAAAAAGTTAAGATTTCAGGTTCAATGAACCTCACACAACTTCTTAAACAAACAGGTATCGACTTGACACCTGCAAACTTTGCAAAATTACTCACAGACAAAGACTACGGTAAATCATTCGGAAGCGTTGCTTCTCAAATCAAAGGTGCTAAGTCTTGGTCTAAAGTAAACTTTAAATCTCTTAACTGGGGCGTAAGCAACAGAGAGACATTTGTAAACGCACTTTGCGCTGCACTTCGTCCTATCTATGGAGTTCTTGATGTTCTTCTTAACGACGCTTCTCTCGGCTTGTTCGGTGTTCTCTCAATTCCGGGCAGCGACGGTTACACAAGCTCAATCGTTCCGTTCATGGAAGCACTCAGTCTTTACAACATCAAGACACAATATCAATACAGAGAAGATATCTTGAAGTCATACGACAATATCCTTCTTGATATACTCAATCCTCTCTTGGATAAAGTAGAAGATATTCTCTATGCTCCTATTGAAACACTTATGGATATGCTTCCGAACCTTGCATACTTCTTTGCAAACGGCGGACTTCTCCAATTGGTTGACAATCTTACTACACCGGTAACTGCTCTTCTTGACACACTCAAGCCTATTGTTAATGTAAACGACATTCTCAAGCAGCTTAATGTTAAGCTCGGCGGCAAGTACATTGATGTATATCACATCTCTGACATCCTCAAACCTTATGTAGAACCAAATAAAGTTGTTCCTATGATTAACAACCTTCTTTCTACAACAAAGATTGAGGGCAAACCTATCGGTATCAAACTCAACAACATTGATTGGTTCCAGCTTGCAAGCCACGGTGAATTGGTAAGCGAAGCATCACAGGCAGCTACAATCGGTATCAGAACTTATGTTAAAGCTGACCAGGCTGAAACACTTATCGCTGTTCTTCGTTATCTCATCAATACAATTCAAACAGGAGATAACCTTGACAAGATTAAAGAACTTGTAACAGGTCTTGTAGGCGATAACGATACTGTATCAGGCATACTTGCACAAGTATTTGATATGTTTGCACAGTATAAGGGCGACGAACTCATTGCTCAAATCAATGAACTTATCGCTATGATAGCCGGCTAATGCCTGACTAAACAACAATAAAAAACCGACTCGAAAGAGTCGGTTTTTTATTATATTAGCAAAAGAAAATCAAATTACAAATTTATATATGCCGAAAATATTTTTCTTTAAATAAAAGTATCTTTTAATTATATCCATATATCTAAAAAAATCTAAATAAAACCTAATTTCATCAGTGAAACAATATAAATGACTGCGAATTTTATCAAAATATTCATTAAATTCATTTTCGATTTTTTCAAATAAATAAAATTTTGACAATATCTTTTGTTATTGTTGATTATCATATCATTTTTTTGTATAATAGTTTTATATTGACTATGTTAGCGGTGGTGATAATATGTTAGGAAAATATGCACGGGTTAAAATCACCAATCCTATCGGTTCGGTTGACAAACTCGGCAGAAAATACCCGCTGAATTTTGGCTCTGTTATAGGCAAAGAAAAATATACGGCGTTTGTAATGGGAATTGACCACCCTGTTAAAAACTTTGACGGTCGTGTCATCGCAACGCTTTCCAATTCACGCAAAAAGCCTATTTTAATCATATCACCAAAAAGTTCACGGTATATAATCAACGATATTTTAAAATATATCGACTTGAAAAAACAATTTTCGGGCTATAAGCTCGAGTGTCTTTATGAAAGCAGCTGCGGTGCCGTTGTTTTCAGAGACATTAAAGGAGAAGTCAGATACCTGCTCATTAAAAACAAGCGTTCAACTCACTGGGGTTTCCCGAAAGGTCATATTGAAAAAGGCGAAACAAAGGAAGAAACGGCGCTTCGTGAAGTACTTGAGGAAACCGGGCTTCATCTCAAACTCATAGACGGGTTTGAAACTGTTTCTAAGTATAAAATTCAAAACAAAATTGAAAAACAAGTGTCAATCTTTGTAGGTACTACAACTGACACTGTTACAAAAATTCAAAAAGAAGAAATTGAAGACTATATTTGGCTCACTTTGGACAGGGCTTTATCATTGCTTAAATTTGAGAATGATAAAGAAATTCTTTTAAACGCAAACAAATTTTTGAATGAAAACAACTATATTTAAAATATGAATACTTCAAATTATCTTGTTTTTCTTTTAAAAAAACATCTGAACGGCGAAAATGTCGTTTTAGACAATGAAACTGACTTTGTCGAACTTGCAAAACTTGCAGAGTTTCACAATTTGAGTGCAGTTTTGTACTGCATTTTAAACAATGCAGGGAATAAAGAAATTATTGGTAAAAGCGTTTTAAATGGATTGGAAAACGATTTTTTCAAATGTCTTTACAATTTTGAACTGCAAAAAGAAATCAAAAATGGTATTTCACAAGTTTTGTCACACGCAAAAGTACGCCATATTTTCTTTAAGGGTACGCAAACGGCAAAATACTATCCTGTACCCGAATCAAGAAAAATGGGCGATATAGATTTTTTAATTGACTTTGACAATGCCCAATCGGCAAAAGACGCACTGACTGAAAACGGCTATGCCTGTAAAGAGTATGGCGGAAATGTTTGGACTTTTGCAAAAAACGGCGTTTTGACTGAAATGCACTTGATTTTAATTGAAAAAGGCGAAATCAATGAGAGTTCATACTGCTTTTTTGAAAACGCAATCAATGTGGGGCTGTATAACGGCTTTTCAGGAACTTTTGATAACGAATATAATCTTGCATATTTAATCGCTCATATCGCCCACCATTTCAAATTTGGTGGTGCCGGAATTCGTCATATTTTAGATATTGCGTCTTATGTAACGAACTGTAATTTAAACTTTGAAAAAGTTTAAAAGTTTATCGGTATTTAGAAGAAACAGAACTAAAAACATTTTCAACGGTTATCTTTTCAATTTGTGATAAATGGTTCGGTACAAATTTAATTATCGGAGAAAAACCGAACACCGAAAAATGTGAAAATTATATTTTGAAAAGCGGAACATTCGGAACCGACTCACAAAAAGCCGTTTCACTGACAAGGCGTTCCGTTGCTAAATACAACAAAAAATTCGGTCTTGCAATACGATTGAAACTTTTATTTCCGTCGTATGAAAAAATGGTTTCACTGCCCTATATGGGCTTTTTGAAAAATAAAAAATATTTGCTGTTGTTCGCTTGGTTTTACCGTGCTTTTTATATCTTATTCAAAAGAAAAAACAACGCCTTTAAATCTATTGCGAACATAGGCTCAAAAGACACGCTGAAAAAGCTGATGAAGAAAATAATTTTTTTGAGGAGATAGGATTACAATGACTTTTCTTACTGTTTTTCTTGCCATTTTAGCAATTGCTTTAATTTGGTTTATCTGTTGGTTTATGTCAATTAAAATCAACGGACAATGCCCTATTTGTGCGCTTAAACAAATATTAATTCCGTCAAAAATAACCATTGACACAACAAACGACGAAAAATACGACAACAATGCGGCTTTAACACCTCCTATGGGTTGGTCAAGCTGGAATACATTCAGACAGACAATAAATGAAAATCTCATCTACGAAACCGCAAAAGCAATGAAAGACAGCGGACTTGCCGACTGCGGATATACCTACATTAACCTTGATGACTGTTGGCAGAGTTCTCTCAGAGATGCAAACGGTCTTTTGCAAAACGACCTTACAACATTCCCACACGGTATTCCGCATCTTGTAAAGAAAATCAACGCTCTCGGTCTTAAAGTAGGCATCTATTCTTCAAACGGAACATACACCTGCGAAGATTTACCTGCAAGTCTCGGTACGGAACTTATAGACGCAAAAACTTTTGTAAGCTGGGGCTGCGAACTTTTAAAATACGACTTCTGCCACAATATCAGACTCAGCAGCAACGCACCTCTTATCACTTCCGTTGCATTTGCAAGAAAAGGCGAAACAGACTTTTTAAAACTTACTGCCGACGACGCTCAACTCAGCGGAATGGCAAAAAAAGTGAAATTTGATAAAGTACCCGAAGGTTCATATATTTCAAATTTAAACCACGCAGCCGGTAAAGCAAGTTTTGAATTTACACTTACCGAAAGCGGAAAATATGTCTTGACAATCAACTATCACAAAACTCTTAAAGGTCAGACTTGCTATCTTCAGGCAGACATTAACGGAAAAATTATTGAAATAGAGTTTCCGAAAGATGCAAACGCATTTTCTGCAACTTCCCGTCTTCAACTTATTGTTGAATTAAAACAAGGTCAAAATACAATCACTTTCTTTAATCCTGTTGCTACAAACGCAGACTCGTCATACATTCAGTACAGACGAATGGGAAATGCGTTAAAACAAGCGTCAAAAGAATGGGCAGAATTTTCAAAGCAACCCGAAAAACCCGTTGTGTTCAGCATCTGTGAATGGGGTGTTTCTTCGCCATATATGTGGGGCGAAAAAGCAGGAAATCTCTGGCGTACAACTCAAGACATTCTCCCGAATTGGTTTAGTATTTTGTACATCTACAATAAAACTGTAAAATTATATAAACACGCTTCTCCGGGTGCTTGGAACGACCCCGATATGCTTGAAGTAGGAAACGGCAAACTTACTTTGGAAGAAAACAAGTCGCACTTCTCACTTTGGTGTATGATGGCTGCCCCTCTTATTTTAGGCAATGATATAAGAAAATTTGTAGAAAATGGAAAACCTGTTGAAAGTGAAGTTCTTGATATAGTTAAAAACAAAGAACTCATTGCAATAGACCAAGACGCACTCGGAAAACAGGCTAAAAGGATTAAACACTCACCTTTTGCCGACATTCTCGCAAAACCGCTTGAAAACGGAGATATTGCACTTTGTTTCTTCAACAAAAAATTAAGCAACGCTAAGTTCACTTTTGAAATTGACACACTCGCAAATGACGAATATCTCAATTTCAACAATCAAAACGGCAACTACACAATCAAGGATTTGTGGAGCGGTGAAGTTCAATCAGGAAAAACTATCAACTGTGTTGCTAAAAAACACGGCGTTTGCGTTTTCAGAATAAGTCCTTCTGCCGAACAAAATGAAACAGAAGAAATAAAGGCTGAAGAAGAAAAAATCGAAACCGAGATTGAAAAAGAAATTGAAAAAGATGAACTTTTTGAAAACGGCTCTGCCGCAGCAGAAAATTTAATTTCAGAAATCAAATCGGAAGATGATGCAATAAACCTTGCTGCAAAAGAAGACGAAAACGAAACAGACGAAAAAATTGCAGAAGAAAGCAAAGAAAACGAAGAAAGTAAAGAAAACGAAGAAAGCGAAGAAAATAAAGAAAACTAAAATAAAAGATAATAAGCAATAAAAAAACAACGCTTCGACTAAAACCGAAGCGTTGTTTTTTGTGACTAAAGTTAAATTACTATAAATAACGATACATTTTATTGAACTTGTTTATTGTTTAAAATATATTGTCTGATTATAATTTACTATACTATGCAATTCATCTTTACCTATATTTGTATAAATTGGAATTCCTGTATCTTTTAGATAATGTTTAACATCTTCCTCATTGTATTCCTTTGATACGAAATAATATAGTGTATTATCTCCGCATATATCCGATGATACATTACAAGGTACATTCATATATATATCCGCTTGGCAAAATTCTTTTAATGCTGAAAAAACATACTTGTTTTTTGCTATGTTTTTCTTATCACAGGAAATTGTTATTTTATATAAATTGAAGTTACTTAAATCAAATTTCATGCTTTTTTCAGTTTCGGAAAATTCTTTATCCATATAACGAGTATCATAATATACACAAATATCGCCGACTGTTAGATTAATGAATTGTTCTATTAAGTCATATATATTTTCATTTTTTGGGTCATCAGGCTTTTCAATAAGAGATACAGATGAAATATATATATCAACATTTTTCTTCAGGCTTTCCTTATATATATTTCTGCCGATTATTACTGAATTTACCATTATCGCTAAAACAACAATAACAGTAACGCCTACCATACTTTTTTTTACTTTCATAAATTACACCTTTCTATCCGCCCCAAGAAAATGAGATAACTAATACATAAATATCTGTGTAGGAGTCAACTTTGCTTTTTAGCGAAGATGTTTTACCATCTTGTTTAGAGGTATGTGCATAATACGCTATATCCTTTTTATTATCGGTATATGAAATAACACCATTGATTTCCGAATGCCACACGCCTTAAATACAATGATACTTTAATAAAAAAAGCCCGTGCCTTGAGACACGGGTTAGTATCAATGACTTTTAGCCTTTGTTAAAACACCCGTTTAACAGGTGACTATGATTTAAATAAATTTAAATCAATTAAAAGTATCTTTGAGATTGTAGCCATTGGCGTCTGTTCTTACTTTTGTTAAAATATTTACCAAATCGACCAAAGCCCAAACTGAAGAAATGATAGGTCCTACAAGAACTATAACTCCCACCGTTGACAAAAGAAGCTGTGAAATTGCCTTTTCACGATTTCCCAAATAGAAATTATGAATACCGAGATTTCCGACAAGCAAAGCAAGAATAGCCGCTACATATCTGTTTTTCGGTATATATCCTTCAGGATACTTTGACGGGTCAAAACTTGAAGACGGAGTATAGTGATACTGCTGTTCTGTGTAAAACTGTTGTTGAGGAGGTTCATAGTATGAAGCGTTGCTGCCGTTATTTACATAGTTTGCATTGTTTTCGTTATTCATACAAGAACAGACTTCACCGTCTTTAAGCGGTCTTCCGCAATTTGAACAAAACATTATTTTCACCTTTTCAAATAGTTTTAAATATAACTGAATATAACAATATAAATATTATAACAACTGTCGTTGCTTGTCAATAATTGAAATATTTATTTACATTTCGTTTAAAATAAATACAAAATTTATACTGATTTTATCTTTTTACAAATGCCTATAACTTTACAAACACAAAATATTTAACAGATTGAATTATTTTTAAATACGGTATATAATAAAAATATACAACAAAAATATAATGCGAAAGTTGAATTTGCTATGACTGATTTTATCGGAAAAGATTTTTTACTTGAAACAAACACGGCAAAAGTACTTTTTCACGATATAGCCGAAAATATGCCTATTTGCGACTATCATTGTCATTTAAGTGCAAAAGACATATACTGCAACATTGCTCCCGAAAATATTTCTGAACTTTGGTTTTCTCATGACCACTACAAATGGCGTGCCATGAGAAGCTGCGGTGCCGATGAATATTATTGTACAGGCAATGCCGACGATGAAGAAAAGTTTTTAATGTTTGCAAAAACAATTCAATACGCAATCGGAAATCCTCTGTATCATTGGGCTCATCTCGAATTGCAAAAATATTTTGATATATACACACCAATAAATTCTTCTACTGCAAAAGAGATATATGATGAAGCAAACTCAAAAATCAAAAACGGCGACTTCAGACCTCAAACTTTGATAAAAAAATCAAATGTTAAAGTCATCTGTACAACGGACGACCCTACCGACAGTTTGATGTTTCACACGCTTATTAAAAATGATTTGGACGACTTTGACTGCAAAGTTTTGCCGACTTTTCGTCCTGACAACATTTTGGAACCCACCCTGCCCGATTTTCCGAAATATATTAAAAGACTTGCAAAAACTGCAAAAACGAAAATAAATTCAATATCCGACCTTATTAACGCAACAAAAGTACGAATGAAATTTTTTAATTCAATCGGTTGCAAAATTTCAGACCACTCTTTCGGATATATTCCCCTTGTTGAGCCTTTTGACAGCGAAAAAGATGAATACACTCACACAAATATCATTTTTGAAAAGGCATTAAACGGAAATAAAATCACAGAAAAAGAAGCAGGAAGATATAAATTATATATTTTCAAAGAACTTGCAAAAATGTACAAAGAACTTGACTGGACTATGGAAATTCACATAGGTGCGTTGAGAAACAACAACTCAAGAATTCTTGCTCAAATAGGCAAAGATACGGGATTTGACTCGATAGATGACAAGGAGGTGGCAAAACCGCTTTCTGTTTTGCTTGACAGCCTTGAAAAAACAAAATCGCTTCCGAAAACCGTTTTGTTCAATCTGAACGACAAGGACAACTGTGTCATAGCGTCAATGCTCGGCAATTTTCAATCCCCCGAAGTTGAAAGTAAAATTCAATACGGCCCTGCATGGTGGTTTTTGGACACGATAGACGGTATGACAAATCAAATCAAAACACTTGCCAACTACGGTATTCTCGGTAAATTTATCGGAATGGAAACCGACTCACGCTCATTTACTTCTTACGCCCGTCACGACTATTTTCGTCGTGTTTTATGCAACATTATCGGAAATTGGGTTGAAAACGGACTTTTTGAAAACAACAAGGATTTACTGAAAGAAATTGTTGAAGGAATTTGTTATAAAAATGCCATAAAATATTTTAATTTTTAAATATTTTACTGAATAAATAAGGAGATTGCCATGTTACTTGAACTGAAACCAAAGGAAAAATGTATGTTCGACGAAATCTCACTCGGAGAAATTATGCTCAGACTTGACCCGGGTGACAGCCGTATTAAAACAGCCCGTCAATTTCGTGCTTGGGAAGGCGGCGGCGAATACAATGTTGCTCGTGGACTTCGTCGTTGTTTTAATATGAAAACTTCCGTTGTCACGGCGTTTGCAGAAAATGAAATAGGATACCTGCTTGAAGACTTCGTATTGCAGGGTGGCGTTGACACATCGCTCATCAAATGGGTAAAATACGACGGAATAGGCAGGACAGTAAGAAACGGTATCAATTTCACCGAAAGAGGTTACGGTATCAGAGGTGCGGTCGGCACTTCTGACAGAGGGAACACCGCCGCTTCAAAACTCAAACCCGGAGATATTGACTGGGACTATATTTTCGGCACTCTCGGCGTTCGCTGGTTCCACACAGGCGGTATCTATGCTGCCCTTTCCGAAAGTTCGGCAGAAGTTGTTATTGAAGCAGTAAAAACTGCTAAAAAATACGGCACTGTTGTGTCCTACGATCTCAACTATCGACCGTCTTTATGGAAAGATATCGGCGGTCAGAAAAAAGCCATAGAAGTCAATACGGAAATCGCAAAATATATTGATGTAATGATAGGAAACGAAGAAGATTTTACTGCTGCACTCGGTTTTGAAGTTGAGGGAAATGATGCTGAACTTAAGGAACTCAATATGGACGGCTATTTCAAAATGATTGAAAAAGTAACCGAAAAATATCCGAACTTCAAAGTGATTGCCACAACATTGAGAACCGTAAAAACGGCTACCGTCAACGATTGGAAAGCAATTTGCTGGGCAGATGGAAAAATCTATTCATCAATAGAATTTCCAAATCTTGAAATATTCGACCGTGTCGGAGGCGGAGACAGTTTTGCTTCAGGCTTGATTTACGGCCTGATGACATATGACGACCCGCAAAAAGCAGTAAACTACGGTGTTGCTCACGGTGCGCTTGCAATGACTACACCCGGTGACACATCTATGGCATCATTAAAAGAAGTTGAAGCAAAAATCAACGGCGGTTCTGCCCGTGTTCAAAGATAAGGAGAAAAAAATGGCAAATAAAACAGAAACTCTCTCAAAAATTCAAAACTGCGGTATTGTAGCCGTTGTAAGAGCAGAAAGCGTAGATATGGCTGAAAGAATAACAGATGCCTGCATTGAGGGCGGAGTAGCGGCTATTGAATTGACATTTACCGTACCCCACGCCGAAAAACTTATAGAGGCTATGTGCAACAAATATACAAACGAAGAAATCATCATCGGTGCAGGCACTGTTATGGATGAAACAACGGCAAGAATTGCCATACTTTCAGGCGCTCAATACATTGTTTCCCCATATTTTGACTCTGCAACCGTAAAATGCTGTAACAGATACGGCATTGCATCAATGCCGGGAATATTCACGCCTACTGAAGCCGTAGCTGCTATGGAGTGCGGTGCAGATGTCTTAAAGGTATTTCCCGGAGACATTGCTACTCCTGCATTTATCAAAGACCTTCACGGTCCTGTTCCAAATGCAATGCTTATGCCGTCAGGCGGCGTAGATGTCAACAATGTCAAAGAATGGATTAAAGCCGGTGCAGTTGCAGTCGGTGCAGGTTCATCACTCATAGCAGGTGCAAAAACAGGCGACTATAAAAAAATTACGGAAACGGGAAAAATCTTTGTTCAAAAAATAAAAGAAGCCCGTGAAGAAATGAAATTAAAATAATTTTAATTTTCAAAATCAATCACATTTTTAAATATTTATCGCACTGATAAAGAAAAAAACCACTGACATCTCAAAATAGAGATTTCAGTGGTTTTATTTTTTAAAATATTTCTTTATTAAAATTATTTCTCAGCGTATTTATCTTCTTCTCTGCTCCATGAGTAGAGTTCACGAATTTCTGCACCGACTTTTTCAAGTTCATGAGATGCTTCAAGTTCTCTCTTTGCTCTGAAGTGAGCCCAGCCGTTGTTGCTTTCTGTGATGAATTTTGAAGCGAATGTACCGTCTTGGATTTCTTCAAGAACTTTCTTCATTTCTTTCTTTGTTTCATCTGTGATAAGACGCTTGCCGATTTCGTAATCGCCGAACTCAGCAGTATTTGAAATAGAATATCTCATCTTTGAGAAACCGCCTGCATAAATGAGGTCAACAATAAGTTTCATCTCATGGATACACTCAAAGTATGCATTTCTCGGGTCATATCCTGCTTCAACAAGTGTTTCAAAGCCTGCTTTCATAAGAGCTGTAACACCGCCGCAAAGAACTGCCTGTTCACCGAAAAGGTCTGTTTCTGTTTCACACTTAAATGTTGTTTCAAGAACGCCTGCACGAGCACCGCCGATACCGAGAGCGTATGCAAGTCCGATTTCCTGACATTTGCCTGTGTAGTCTTGATATACTGCGATAAGACAAGGAACACCTTTGCCTTCTTTATACTCTGAACGAACCGTGTGTCCCGGTCCTTTAGGTGCAATCATAAATACATCGACATTTGCAGGAGGAAGTATTTGTTTGAAATGAATGTTGAAACCGTGAGCAAAAGCGAGAGCTTTTCCTTCTGTAAGATGTGGTTCGATATTTTCTTTATAAATCTTTGCCTGAACTTCGTCGGGAGCAAGAATCATAATAATATCAGCAGCCTCTGCTGCCTGTGAAGTTGTCATTACTGTAAGACCGTCGTCTTCTGCTTTTTTCCAACTTTTTGAACCTTCATAAAGTCCTACTACAACATCTACACCGCTTTCTTTAAGATTGAGCGCATGTGCATGACCTTGAGAGCCAAAACCGATTATTGCAACTTTTTTTCCTTCGAGAACGCCAAGATTACAATCTTCTTGGTGAAAAAGTTTTGCTGACATATAAATTCCTCCAATTCATTATATTTTAGCCATTTTCAAAACTATATTTCCATTTTATTATCTTAACTTTATCTTGTCAAGTCAAATTCATCATATTTAAGTGATATATTTCAATTTTTCTCTTGTAAATCATATATAAATAGTTTAATATTAAAATATATACAATATTTTTACTCGGTGAAGATTACAATGACAAACTTAAAAAAATTTTCTTTATTGGCAGACTCTCTTTGTATTTATGATTTTTCGGATGACGCTGTTTTCAACTCCTTCAATAAGTTGTTGAAAACAAAAGACGAAATTGATTTAATTTCAAATTACAGAGATTTTTACAGGACTCTGCCTAAAGAAAAATCTTTCAAAAAATACCTTTACAACGCCATTTTAACAAATGAAAACGATTTTACAAAACACGCCGTTTTTCGTGATGCTGAAATTGACGACGAACTTAAAAATGCCGCACAAGAAGATTTAAAAAAACTTTCTTTGCTCAGTACATTTTGTACAAACGACATTTATTTTGAAGTTTTCGACAGCGATATAAAAGAAATACTTTGCTCAATGCCGAAAATAAAGTCCGACAAAACAAACCCGAATTGGAACGAAAAAACGGACGAAATAGTTGAATACACAAGAAAAAACGGCTACGGAATATTCACAAAAAGCAAAGCATTCAGTTGGAGAAACAAAGAACTTTGCCCCATTCTGTCTTTTGACAGAACAAAACTTTCAGATTTGAAAAATTATGAAATTCAAAGAAAAAAAGTAACGGACAACACAGAAAGCTTTGTTGACGGATATCCTGCAAACAATGTTTTACTGTATGGCGACAGAGGTACGGGTAAAAGTTCTACCGTTCACGCAGTTTTAAACGAGTATGCAGACAGAGGACTTCGTATGATAGAACTTTCAAAAAAATCTATCCCCGAACTCCCTGTTTTACTTGAAAAACTCAACGACTGCCCTCTTAAATTTATCATATTTATTGATGACCTGTCTTTTGACAGCGATGACGACAGTTTTGCCGAACTCAAAGCGGCACTTGAAGGCTCACTTTCGGCAAAACAAAGCAACACACTTATTTACGCAACATCAAACAGACGCCACCTTGTAAAAGAAACATTTTCTTCCCGTGACGGCGACGAAGTACACCGTGCCGACACAATTCAGGAGCAGATGAGTCTGTCGGACAGATTTGGACTTACAGTCACATTTACAAATCCCGACAAAAAGAACTATCTCGAAATCATTGACAAACTTGCATTTGACAGAGGTCTTGAAATTGAACAGGAAAAACTTCATCAAAAAGCAGAACAATGGGCACTTGCAAAAGGCGGACGAAATCCGAGATGTGCAAAACAATTTATCAACTATGTTGAAAGCTGCGAAAAACGCAGTAAATCGTGGTAAGAATAGTAAAAAAATATTTATAGCGTGTTCACAATTTTAAAAAAATGTTTACTGCGTCATAAAATTATGAACAAACTATACTGATATTATCGAATAGAAGTAAAAAATCAAACTGAAAAGGAGTACACTATGAACAACAGTAAAATTATGGTTGTAGATGACGACCAAAACATTTGCGAATTACTCAAAATCTATCTTGAAAACGAAGGCTGTACGGTTTTTGTTGCAAACGACGGTCAATCGGCAGTTGCAATGGCTGAAGCAAAATCTCCCGATTTAATTTTGCTTGATATTATGCTTCCGAAAATGGACGGTTGGCAGGTTTGCAGAGAAATCAGAAAAACTTCAAATGTCCCGATTATTATGCTTACGGCAAAGGGCGAAACTTTTGACAAAGTTCTCGGTCTTGAACTCGGTGCAGACGATTATGTCGTAAAACCGTTTGACACAAAAGAAGTTATGGCTCGTGTAAAGGCAGTTTTAAGAAGAACAAACGGCGAATCGGAAAACACTTCAAAAGAAAAGAAAGTCGTTGTTTATGATAAACTTGAAATCAATATCACAAACTATGAACTCATCGTTGACGGCGTTCAAATCGACACACCGCCTAAAGAACTCGAACTCATATATCACTTTGCTTCTAACCCAAACAGAGTTTTCACAAGAGATCAACTTCTTGATGAAGTTTGGGGCTTTGACTACTACGGTGATTCAAGAACAGTCGATGTTCATGTTAAAAGACTTCGTGAAAAACTTGAGGGCGTTTCAGAAAAATGGGCTTTAAAAACCGTTTGGGGCGTCGGATACAAATTTGAAACAAAGGATTAATCTTCGATGTCTGATTTTTCACTTCAAAAGAAAACAAAAAAGATTAAAAAAAGAAAAAAGACAAACATTTTCACAAAATATTTCACGCTTTTTTCAGTAATACTTTTTGTGACTTTTTCCGTATTAGGCACAACACTTCTCGTACTTATCAACGGCTATTGGCAACAGGATAAAACAAAACTTCTGATTGAAAACACAAAAAGCGTTGCAACAGCTGCCGAGTCAATGCTGATAATGCAGGATATGAACGCTCAGTACAGTATCGAAAAAGGTATATTGTGCGACACTTTGAGCATTTTGTCCGGCTCCATTGATGCTGATGTCTTCATTTGCGATGTCGGTGGCTCTGTCATAATGTGTAAAGAACGAGCAGGAGCAAGACCTGTTTACGGCTCGTTTCAGGGGTGTGAAAGACACAACAACTTCAATATAGACTCTTCTACACTTCAAAGAGTTTATGAGGGCGATTCCGTCGGCACGGGAATGATTAACGGCGAAGAATACTATGTTGTAGGACAGCCTATTTTAAGCAACAGTCAAATCATTGGTACTGTTTTTGCGACAACCAAGACAGGTACTTCGGAACTTGTTTCCGATATTATGAAAATATTTATTTTATCGGCTGTCGGTTGCCTTTGCGTTGCATATATAGGCGTATATTTCCTTTCAAAGAGAATGACCGACCCGTTGCTTCAAATCAGCACTGCCGCAAAACAATTTGCAAACGGTGACTTTTCTTATCGTGTAAATGTTCAGTCGAATGACGAAATCGCAGAACTTGCACAAACACTCAACGATATGGCAAGTGCACTCGATAAACTCGAAGGCTCAAGAAGAAGTTTTGTTGCAAATGTTTCTCACGAGTTGAAAACGCCGATGACTTCAATTGCAGGTTTTATAGACGGTATTCTTGACGGCACCATCCCTAAAGGAAAAGAAAAATACTACCTG
>OFMH01000466.1_pt1 | contig 29490 bp, 27 predicted proteins | sample 1541761 | NCBI WGS metagenome assembly OFMH01 (sample SAMN04209249, study PRJEB22552) | human gut metagenome | biome: gut; material: feces | host: Homo sapiens | place: USA: Oklahoma
AAAGCACAAGTTGCGCCAACGGCCATAGTTGCTACGAGAGCTGCTAATACTTTGGATTTCATGAAAATTACCTCTTTTCCGTAAAAAATAAGTTTCTTTTCGTCTTACTTCGTTACAGTCGAGATGAACGAAAGGTAATTTTTCAAGGTTTCATTGGCGAGTTGTCCTAGTTTCCTCTCTTTTACTGCCTTGAAATAACCATTCACAATCTCTATTCCCTGGTGCCACCTGCATAAGCACTACACCAGTTGTTATGCATTATACTCGGTTTGCATCGATTTGTCAAAACTCGTTCAATTTTGAGAGTTTTACTCATTACCACAAATGGCACAACCATGCCGTTTACGCCGTGTATACAAAATCAGCAAAATTATTTTTGAACCATAGAAAATCCACATATTCATCGGGGTTTATGCACTTTTTCAGAAAATTTTTACCAAATCTTTTTTTGGCCCTTCGATTTACGCCTCGATGCCTATGATATTTTCCGTACAAAGAGGCCTGTTTCAACCGCCTTTTCGGCATAAAAACCCAGCAAATTGTAAAGGAAAAGAAAAGTCGCATCGTATTTCACCGACAGTGAATAAATTTACTTTTCACTTTTTCCCCGCCCCCTAATTTTCAAAAATTCAAAAAAATCGCTGGACAGGCAAAATTTCATCCAAAAATCACCCTCCATCTTTAACATTTTCCCTCTCACAAGCACTTGACCAAGCAGGCAAAAGGATGCTCCCGTTCCCAGGCTTCCTGCCGAGCCTTATGTATGGTCCCTGCCATATCCTTCAAAAAGAACCACAAGACAACATAGGCATCGCCGTGTTTCTCTTGAAGTAAATACATCATCCGCGGATCAGCAAAGAGCCCGACCTTCGTTTTCAGCCACTGTAACTTTTTCATCGCCGGACCTCATTTATGTCAGATTTCCCCTCTTTTTAAATGTCCCCCTATATAAGTAAGACAAAAAAAAGGCCAATCGTCTAAACTTTTTTCTAGACCCTCCCCAAAATTTGCATTGCTCAATTTTCATGACTAAAAAATATTCTTACGGATTTAATATAATATTCGTCATCATTCAAAAATAATTACGGTGAAAAATTCTCCAAACGTTATCCTCGCTGAACTTTCACCTTTTAAATTTACGCACATTCGTCCATTGTAAAAATACAAATTTCAAACTCTCAAATTTTGTCTTCTCCCAGATTTTTATAGTTTTCTTGTTGCTTCTGTCTCTCCCTTTTTTCTATTTTTTCTCTTTTCTTCTCTCTTTCTTGTCTATATATAATCTCCTCTTTGCTCTATCTCTTCTTTTCTTATCTCTTATATATGTAACGCGTTACACCCATAAGACGACGGCCCTGCAAAGGGCATTCTTAAGCCATCGTGAAAAGAGAAAAGATATTATTACGGCCTCAAAAGAGCATAATAACACGACAAAAGAGGCTGTTATCTCCGGAATTCTCCTTCCATAACAGCCTCTTTATTATATATAATATGTATTATAAATCTTTATTAGTCTTCAAACGTTACCTTACCGATGTTCATGGCGACGTGAGGATCCATTTCGTCGTAGATGGTGCTCTTCCCCGTATCGAGGGTGCGGAGGGCTTCCATATCTTCCGATGTCAATTCAAAATCAAAGACGTCAAAGTTTTCCTGCATCCGTTCTTTACGGACCGATTTCGGAATGGCAACGATGTCTCGCTGTAAGAGCCAGCGCAGCATGACCTGACCGACGGTCTTGCCATATTTTTCACCGATTTTTTGGATGAGGGGATTGCGGAAAATATCATTATTTCCTTCGGCAAAAGGAGCCCAGGCTTGGTGCTGGATGCCTATTTCTTTCATAAAGGCTTCTTCCGACCATTTCTGATTCCAGACGTTGGTTTCGATCTGGTTGACAGCCGGTTTGACTTCATTCATGTTGGCCAGGTCAGCCAGGCGTTCGTTCCAGAAGCTGGTGACGCCGATAGCCCGAATGCGGCCTTCTTTATAGAGCTTTTCCATGGCCCGCCAAGCACCGTAATAGTCGCCGTAGGGTTTATGAATGAGATAGAGGTCGAGGTAATCGAGGCCGAGTTTCTTCATCGACGTATCAAAGGCCTTCAAGGTGTTGTCATAGCCGTGGTCCTGGACCCAGAGCTTAGTCGTAATGAAGAGGTCTTCCCGGGCGATGCCGCTCTGACGAATGGCGGCGCCAACACCTTCTTCATTGCCGTAAATGGCAGCCGTATCGATGAGGCGGTAACCGACTTCCAGCGCATCGCTGACGGCGCGTTCCGTATCGGCCGGATCCGTCTGATACACACCATAGCCGAGTTTCGGCATTTTAATTCCGTTATTTAAGGTTACAAATTCCATAGTCTTTTCCTCCTATCAGCCTTCAAAGGGCAAATGCATGTTAGCGTAACGAGATTCTAAATCCTGCGACGGCGTATAATAGCGGCGCGTGCCGTTCAAGGCGTTGATGCCGGCCATGTCTTCGTCGGTCAGGGAAAAGTCGAAGATATCGAAATTACTGAGCAGATGATCCCGATTCTTCGTACCGGGAATGGTAATGAAGCCGCGCTGTACGGCCCAGCGGAGCAAAATCTGGACGGTGCTCTTATGATACGTGTCCGATAAATTCGTAATGATTGGATCGTGAAGGAGCTCCGGATCGCCGTGGCCCAAGGGATACCAGCCCATGAGTTTCGTACCGTATTCCCCAAGGCGGACCATAACCTCATCGTATACATGGTAAGGATGGGTTTCGAGCTGAATGACGTGCGGCTTCACTTCCGCTGCCGCCAGCAGAGCTTCGAGCTTGTCACCGAAGAAATTAGAAATCCCCAGGGACCGAGCCTTTCCGTCTTTATAAGCCTTTTCGATCAAGGCGTATCCGGCCTTGTAATTGCCGGCAGGCTGGTGAATGAATAAGAGATCGACGTACTCGACACCGAGCCGTTCCAAGGTCTTATCGACGGCATCTGCCGCTTCATAGAGGGTCGGCCAAATCTTGGTCGATAAAAAGATATCTTCCCGTTTGACCAAGCCTTCGTCCAAGGCTTTCTTGAGGCCCTTGCCGACGGCTTCCTCATTGAGATAGGCATTGGCCGTATCGATGAGGCGATAGCCCATTTTCAAGGCATCGTACACCGATTTTTCCGTATCTTCCGGACTTATCATAAAGGTCCCCAATCCCAACAAGGGAAGGCGAACGTCGTTGCTGAGCTTCGTATATTCCATAACTCATGCTCCTTTCTACAGTGACTCAATATATAGGATACGCATGCATTGCGTATTGGATATTTCCTGTCCACATGTAGAAGTTTACAACATCCGGCAAAAAGTGTACAATGCCAACAAGGGAATTCACTATCCGATTTTTGTATACTGAAAAGGAGACCTATATGATTGAAATGAACCTCTTGGCCCAATTTGCCGCCTTTGCCGACGCCGGAACCTTGACCCGGGCAGCAGAACAGCTCCATACTTCTCAGCCGGCCCTGACGAGAGCCATGAAGAAGTTGGAGCTGGAATTAGGCGTTCCCTTATTTGTCCGCAGCAAAAATCATCTCGAACTCACGGAAACGGGCCGCTATGCCGTTCCCTATGCCAAACGGGTATTACAGGAAAATCTAGATTTCTGCAGCCGCGTCCGCAGTTACGAGCGCAGCCTTCACACCCTTTCCATCGGCTACTGCGCTCCGGTCCCGCAAATGGTGCTGACGCCCATCATCAACAGCATCTTTGAAGGCAAGACCATCTCGGCCGACATGAAAGACGATGCTTCCTTTGCCGAAGGTCTGCGAAACAACATCTACCAACTGGCTGTCACCCATATGATTCCCGACGGCGACGATTTATTCGTCAAAAAATGCGGCAGCGAAAAATTGTTTCTCTCCATCCCGCCGTCCGATGCCCTGGCCTTTTACCCGGAAGTCCACCTCAAAGATCTGGACAGTCGAGTCCTCCTCCTCTTTTCCCATATCGGCTTTTGGATGCAGATGACCAAAGACAAGACGCCGAACGCCCGGTACCTCCTGCAGGTCCAGCGCGATTCTTTTTTGGAGCTGGCCCAAAATTCAGACTATCCCCTCTTCGTCTCGAGCTACTTCATGCGCCGCGGCGACGATATTCCCGGTCGAATCAATATCCCCATCGTCGACGAAGAATGCCAAACCGACTATTACCTGATCTGCCTGAAAAGGGAAGCCAAGCGCTACGAAACCTTATTCCGTCAAATCGACGAGCAGACGATCTATTGATCTTCTTCCTCTTCCTTGTCCCGACGCAATTTATCCTCTACCTGAGCCTTCAGATCCTGCCAGGCCTCAGTAAACCACTGCCGGCGGGCATCTTCATCCCACAGGCACTGGATTGCTTTGGTCAAGGCATCGCCCAAGAAGAGGTTCTCCGTCTGCTGGCTGCGATAGACGCCGAGCTTACAAGCATTGGCAAAGTGCTCACAATTATGGAACAACAAGTCGTAGTCCTTGTTTCCCAAACAAGCCCTGGCAAAGGCGATCGTATCGTCGACGTCGCAAAGGCTTTCCCGTTCTTTTTCCGTATATCTCCGAACCTCGATTTCACCGCCCTGGCGAAACTGCTCAAAAGACGTGGCCTGAATCTCCGTATCCCACCAGTCGATAGGGTTATAATCATCGTCTCCGGCAAAAGAAATGACCTCGTCGTCACTGACATAGATGCCGTGATGGTAATATAAACCGCCGATGCGCCGCACGCGGATATGGTCGCCCTTTTTAGGCTCGGCCTTGGCCCAGCATTCTTCCGGCGCCGGGTCTTCCAATACGGCCAAAAGAGAGTCTACATCAATGGCCATATTCCTCATCTCCTAACAAAATTTCCCCTTTGAGACTCATCGGTCCCTTAAAAATGACGTTTCTTCAAAAATTCCAAAAAGGCCCGGCAGCCGTGGTCGACGTCATCCCAAGTCTTCTGGAAATCCCGAGTGTACCAGGGATCGGCCACCGACCGCGGATGGTGCGTATAATCGAGGAGGAGCGAACACTTCCGCTTCGGGTCGCCGTTCAACGTCAGCTTCATGTCCGACAGATTCTCATCGTCCATGCCGACAAAGTAGTCGTATTTGTCGTAATCATCGACGGTCAGCCGTACAGCCCGCTTGTCCTTAGGGTCCATGCCGTGTTCCTTCAAGAGCCGTTCCACCGGCGGATAGACCGGACTTCCGCTGCCGCTCCAAATCTCATCATCCGACGTCGCTGCAGACGCGACTTCAATCGAATCGGAGAGCCCCGCTTCATCAACCATCTTCCGGAACACGAACTCGGCCATCGGCGAGCGGCAAATATTTCCATGGCAAATAAATAGTACTTTAAGCATGTCTTTCTATCCTTTCTAATCATACCAAGATATAATAGATGAGCCCCACTACCTCCTATTTTATCATAAGTCAATAAACTGTATAAGATACCTTTACAAAATTTTAAAAAATAATATATAAAATTATTCCAAAAAACGCCGGGACATACAAAAAAGCCCGCATAGTTACCTTTATTGTAACATATCCAGACTTTCATATCGCATAATATTTTCGCATAAAATCATACGGTTTTATACTTTTATCACTTAACTTCTTAAAATAATAAAGATTTAATTATCCGCATCAATTGGCCATAGGCAGCTCGGCTTCGATATTTATATGCAACTACACAATGATCCTTGCATCTCCATTTACTCTGTGATAAAGTTTTACGTCATCCACTGACAAGAACCTCTCTTCTCGATACTGTTGTGGTTGCCAGACCATCTACAGGTTATCATGAGAGGTTCTTTTTTTACTATAAGAAGATTTACCACCCCAGTGTAACTGGGGTTTTATCATGCCTATTCGGCTCCCATAAAATTTGCGGTATGGCCTAAAAAACTACCGGCAGTCATCCGAAAGTCGGGTTAGAAACCTTAAAGGTCGTAATGCGATTTGATGAAAAAGCAGATACCCCCTTATTGCTTATAGAAGATACCGGTCCGCAAAGAAAGAAGGGCTGCAATATGATATCTTATGTAAGATTTTCCAAGGCCAACGCCGTATATCGATCTGTGATTAAGACGTTCATATATCCTGCCTTTAACGCTGTATGAATTGCTCGAATTTTTTCTTTCCCGCCAGCAACGAGAATACGTGTTTCTTTTTTCTTAAATTCATCCAATTGAAGGCCGACCGTTCTAGCATTGAGTTCTTCATCAACAATATTGTAATCGTCATCATAAAAACGCGAGCAAAGATCCCCTGCCGCTTTCTTACTGAGCAGTTCTCTGTCTTTATCATCAATATAGTAACCCAAATGAAATAGGATGGATTCACTAGAAGCAGTTCCTACGGTAACAACAGCAATATTTGCTTTTTTACCCATATCGAGTATGTTTTTGACGTATTTATCGTGCTCGACCAGCCGCTTTACTTCTACATTATCGAACATAACTGGTATTGGCAGAAAAATACCGGTAGTAGAGAAAGCATCGGCAACGAGTGTCACGATTTCGTGAGCATACGTATTTACCTTCGAATAGCTGATGCCCCCCTTTAGCTGAACTACCTGCACCCCTTTTACAGGCTTCGTTTTTAATTGAAGGGCCATCTGGTAGAGAGAAGATCCCCAGCCAACTCCGATAATATCATTATCCTTAACAATTTTCCATAAATAAGATGCAGCAGTTTGACCTATTGCTTTTTTTAATTCTTGATCGTCATCCAGAGGAGCATTGGCAATGATTGCATCTTTTAGATGATATTTTTTACAAAGTTTATCTCCAAGAGATTGCCTTAAATCAATTGGATCAACAATCTTTATTTGTACAAACCCTTGTTCTTTCGCATACTGTAAAAACCGAGAGACAGACGGCCTTGATATCCCCAATTTATTTGCAATCTTTTGCTGACTCATATCCGATTCATAATACAATTTGGCTACATCGATACTTAATGCATCTTTATCTTGCGCCATTTTATCCTCCCCCTTGACAGATGTTTTTATCATTTTCATTATAACAAACAAAAGAACTATATCCAATGAAAACCTCTCATTTCTAAAAAAGCAACACTGTCAATGTATAATTTTGTCTGTTTTTCTGTAGGTACCCAATAGCACAGGTCATCCAACGTTCTGGCAATCCATGAGATAATTGCCTCACAAAAAAGCTAAAATTGATTCCCTGTCGGCAATCCTTTCAATAAAAAGTGAACGCGTACCGTTGAACCGTGTTCAACAAGCCAAACATCAGCACGCTCCACAGAAACAATAAGGCGTCATCAATGATTTTAAAGTTTACTATAGCCGAGCAAAATCTAATACTTTCCTGTCATGGAGCGATAACATCTGACAAGACTGAAAATGACACTTCAAGCCGGCTGCTTTCGCGGCCGGCTCAGTTTATATCATATGCGGATTGTTTAGTACTTGCTCTTCTCCGTATTTCTCTTATGCATTCAAAAGTTTCAATACATCCGCCCTTTCCGGGTATGACTTTTGTGTTCCACGTTTAGTTACGCTCAGAGCAGCAAAAGCACTTGCGGTCTTCATGGCTGCAACAATATCATGATTTTCCACATAGCAGCATGCAAAGCAGCCAATAAAGGCATCGCCTGCACCGGAGCTGTCCACTGCATTTACCTTAAAGGGTTTTACAAGCTGGGTCCCATTTTCATCTATCAAGAGAGAACCACGAGCTCCCATTGTAACGATAACATGCTTCAAACCACGGACGGCTAACGATTTAGCAGCAGCTTCAATTTCTGTTTCGTCGGATACGGACATACCCGTTAAGATTGCTAATTCCGTTTCGTTGGGCATGAAGAAATCACATTGGCATACTTTATCAATATCCAATTCATTCGTCGCTGGAGCAGGGTTCAGAAGCACTGGAATATTATATTTATTACCAAATTCAATAGCATAATATACAGTCTCAAGGGAAATTTCCAGCTGCAGGATAATCATCTTGCAGGCTTTCAAATCTTCCGCAGCGGCATCAATATCCGCTGGTTTCAACTCGTTGTTAGCACCCTTAATAATCAAGATGCTGTTTTGTCCGCTTTTATCAACAAATATCGGTGCTACACCGCTGGAGACGCCAGGGACTTTCTGAACATACGTTGTGTCGATACCATTTTTTTTAAAGTTGGCAATGGTATTGTCTGCAAAAAAGTCATCCCCAACTTTAGTTACCATCAGGACGTCTGCTCCGTATTTTGCGGCAGCGACAGCCTGATTTGCGCCTTTACCACCGCATCCCATTGAAAAATCTGGAGCTTCTAATGTCTCGCCAAGAGTGGGCATACGCGTGATATACGAGGTGAGGTCGACCATATTCGACCCGATAACGGCAATTTTCATAGGAAACGCATCCTTTCTATGATGCTGGAAAAACTCAAAGTCTTACTTTAAGCCAGTCATAACAGTAAATGTCTTTTTCTCGTTCGGCTGAAGATAGAGGAGTGTACCCGCTTTCTCAGCAGCCAAAAATCCTTCTGGACGGCAGGTTGCTGGCAGAACGAAAGCAGCGACCTGCAAATCATCATTCTTCATAATCCAACGAGTAGCGCTAGTGAAATCCCTCGTTGAAAATTCAGTTTTAAAGCCATACCCTTCAGGAGAATCAATCTCTACCGTTACATCCGGCGCATATTGATCAATGTGGTCTGCCATGAAGACAATTTCCGGATCATACATATCTGGCTGGTCGAGAACTTCCATACTGCGTCCTTCTTTTTGTAATTTTTTGATTTCCTCGTTATAATCCAACCATTTCTTAGTCGGATGGACATGAGAAGGAATCGATTCACGCAATTTGAAAGCAGTTGCCGGAATATTCGATGAGATACGACCTTGATCAACGTACGCATAATTCATATGGCACATATACTGCAGCGGCATTTCTGTACAGGTAAGATTGGTAACTTCCATGCAAATCTTGAAACGCGTAGCATCTTTCATCAAGGTAACACTCGGTTCTGCAATGTAATGATAGCCGAACCCCTGGCAGTATTCATACTTACTTACCAAAGCTACCGATTCTTCGGTAACTTCTAACCAAGCTTCATCCATAATAGCGCAAGAGAATTCACCGTGCATCGGATGAGTATCTTCAGGCCCCGGGCAACCATTCGCCAGAAGCCCAGAGTGGAAAGCAAAGCAGCCATACGTATCAACAATGCAGTCAGCCGGTTTCGGCTGTTTGAAGATGTTCTTCAAACGTAAGCTGATACCCTCAAAGGCAGCATCCCAAATGATTTGACCCATATAGGGAAGCAGCTCTACATAGCCCTTACTGTTCTGGATTTTGATAGATTCAATCCCCGACGGATACCGAAAAGACGTAACTTTAAAACCATCATTTTCCAACAGCGTTTTATGACTATCGGTAAAGTAAGAATGATTCAGAAAAATCTTTGTAGACATTGTTATGGACCTCCCAAAAAAACGAGATAATTAAAATAAAGGTCATTAATGTGCTGTCGTAGGAACGGGTTCCTGCGATTTTTCCGTGCAAGACTTTTTAAAGAAGTAGTACCCTACATAGGCGAAGCAGAAGAAGTTAACAATGAACGAGAACTGCATCGAGCCAGTCAAATCAGAAACATAGCCCTGAATAGCTGGAACAATAGCGCCGCCAATGATTGACATGACGAGAATGGCACCAGCCGTAGCAGTGTATTTCTTATCAACCGTTTTCAGCGTTTCACCGTAAATCGTTGCCCAGCAGGGTCCCATAAGAACACTGAGCGCTACAGCTGCATATACGGCTGTGAAGCTTGGTATAAATGCTATATAAAGGACGAGCAGGCAGCCAATGATTGAATACGCAACAAGGACTTTATTGGCAGATAAGCGAGCAAGCAGGAAATTCGCAATAAACTTGCCAACGAAGAAGCATGCATAACTAATTACCATAAAATTAGAAGCCATACGTTCATTAATGGAAGCATCCATCGTTAAAGCCAAACGAATGGTAAACGACCAAACTGCAACCTGCATACCGACATAAAGAAATTCAGCAAGAATACCTTTCTTGAACTTTTTATTGTCTGCCAGATAATGCAACGTTTCGATGATGCTGGGATCTTTTACTTTGGCACTCTCAGGAACCACCGTTTTACATTTCGGATATTTCGTAAATGAGAACAAAGCAAGAACGGCCAAAAGAACGATAATGAGGACACGGTAAGGCTCCAATGTATTCATTAACATATCCAGACGATAAGCATGTGCTTGTTCCGCCGTCATGCCGGCAATCTGTGCAGCCATGCTCTGGCCTTCTTCAAAGATCAAATATTTGCCAAGTAAAATACCTGCAGCAGCGCCAATAGGATAGAACGTCTGGCTGATATTCAGACGCAGCGTAGAATATTTTTCAGGTCCAAGCATTGTGCTGTACGTATTCGATGCTGTTTCAAGGAATCCAAGACCAATTGCAATAGCAAAAACAGCGGCCAAAAACATCGTATATGTCGCCATGTGAGATGCCGGGAAGAATAATGAACATCCTGCGATATAGAAGATTAAGCCACACATAATGGCTGTCTTATACGTCGTCTTTTTGATGACCATTGATGCCGGAATTGAAATGAGAAAATAGCCGCCGTAGAATGCACTCTGTACCAAAGCACTGGCAAAGTCGCTTAAATCAAAAACACTCTTGAACTGTGTAATCAAAACATCATTCAAGCTTGCTGCTGCTCCCCACAAGGGGAACAGGCAGGAAAGGAGAATGAATTGGAAAATTGGGGTCTTGTTCAGATATCCATTGTCATATTGAATCCATTTTGAACTCATATCACTTTCCTCCTATTCTTAGGGGCGATAATTTATAATCATCCCTTCATAACGTCTACACCATGGCTGGTACCAAGGCGATTTGCACCAGCTGCAATCATAGCTTCAGCTTCTTCTTTATTGGCTACGCCGCCGGATGCTTTGACACCCATATCCGTACCGACAGTTTTGCGCATAAGCGCAACATCTTCAACTTTCGCCCCCCATGCGGAGAAACCAGTCGAAGTCTTTACAAAATCCGCTCCGGCTTTCTTGGCAATTTCACAAGCCTTGACTTTTTCATCATCTGTCAGTAAGCAAGTTTCGATGATAACCTTCGTCACTTTACCATCAGCAGCTTCTACAACTGAACGAATGTCATTTTCTACATAATCATATTGTTCATCTTTTAAGAAGCCAATGGGAATAACCATGTCTACTTCGTCAGCGCCGTCCGCAATAGCCTGTTTGGTTTCAAAAACTTTAACAGGTGTCGGTGTAGCCCCTTCAGGGAATCCAATGACCGTTACAGTATTAACACCGCTGCCAGCTAATTCTTTGTGGGCATAAGATACCCAAATAGGGCTGATGCAGACAGAAGCGAAGTGATATTCTTTAGCTTCCTTCAGAATCTTATCGATATCCTTCTTCTGAGCATCTGGTTTGAGATTCGTGTGATCAATATACTTTGCAAGTTCCATTTTTCTACCTCCAAAATTTTTACTTCGTTTTTACAGCTCTTATAATATCACCATTTTAAACAAATGTAAATAAAATTTTGAGCAAATGATTAAAATAGATAGGGATATCATTAGCTATGCATTGAGTGACTACATATTCATCTCCACCTCTAAACCGAGTGACTCGATTAATGACTACATGTTTTTTCCTTTTAGATATCCCACGAATTTAGAACATTTCGTTTCTAAAGAAAATTTACTCTATGAACATGGGCGAGCATCATATTCTCTTCTAATATCTCGAATTCTTTATAACTGCACAATTATCGAAGCATCTCTCCCCAATCACGTCTATATTGATTGAAAATAATTTGTCGTCATAAAACCATTCCACTATACTAGTAGCTTAAACCCTCTATTACACCGGAATCGTGATTTCCTAATATAACGATTGGAACGCACCCGAATAGCAGGTATTTTATTATTTCGCAGGTATGGCCGACTCAACGTCCCCCTACAAAAAAAAGACGAGAGCAAGGAGTACTCACTCACATCCATTCGTGATATTGATGATTTAGATGGAAGCTCAACACTTGACAAAGAGCCTTAATTTATGCCCGACGCCATCAGCTCAAATTTTTAAAACACCTGAATATTGTATAAAAATTGGCAGCCTGCCTCCCTGGTTATAAGGGGAACAAACTGCCAATTTTCATGCAATAATTTATTTTATACCAAGCAGCGTCAACATAAGCCAAGGCGACGCATAGTAGACCATATATTGTACACCAGTATGAACTCCGAAGTAACGATTCAAAATACCGCCAAATACGGCGATCGTAACCGCGATGGCAATGCCTACGGTCCCGGCTTCAAAATATGATATAACCACGATCAGTCCCGCAAACATACTTACGATGGCTTCCTGACTGACATGCTTCAATACCCAAGCACTGGCTTTTCTGGCATAATTCATAGAAAATGGATAGGCAATCAGAAAAGCAACTACTAGCCCAATATAACCATACACCAAATAATCTACCGGCGTTAAATAGTTATGCAGGTTATGAACCGGCTGGGCTGTAAAAACAGGCGGAGCATTAAATAAAGGAGCCGCCGGACCTAACCCGACCGGGCTTAGTGGAATACCAAACGCTAAAAGCGGAATGATGGTTTCGGCAATATACGTCGCTTCCGTCGTTCCGTTCATAACAGCTAATGTGGTCGTCATTCGTTGGTATAACCCTTTGATACGGGCACCTACAAATTCCCCCATCATTACCGTCATCCCAACGGGACTAAAGGTAAAAGTAAGGGCTGAAACACCTGCTGTCAATGCATTGTACCAAAACTGATGTTTAGACAGAATTTTAAACGGATTAGGGAAGTATCCATTCCAAGTTTTCAACTCCGGTGCCAACCAAAACTCTCTGGATTGATTTCGCTGTAATAGATGGCGAGACCCCGGAAACAGGATAGTCATCAAATCGGCAAACATAGGACCAATCGCAATTCCGAGGAACATGCTGATGAACACACCATGTCCAATGCTTGCAATTGCCATTTTATTCAATCCCTGCACAAAAAAAGCAAATGGAATCAGTGAAAACAGGCTGGCCCATTTACCACCTGAAGTATAGGCAATAATAATCGCAGCTACGGTAAAAACAACAGGCGCCCAAGCTTTTACGATATCGGCAAAGGGGGCTAATAAAGACGCAAATCCAACACTAATCGGTAGTGCCAGAAAAGCAGCAATAATACCGCCGGATATCATTTTTCGAAGAGCCATGTGAGGAACCCCTAATTTACGCAGCACCGAAGCATCTTCCAACATGGGGACAGCCATGGTATCTCCCGGGACACCCATGAGTGCTGTAGGAATAGCGTGTATCATGTGCTTGGAAATAGCTGCTGCCATGAACCAAGAGAATATAGCAACAGGAGGCACTCCTAATAGAACGATCAGTAACGTAAGCGGAGCAATCGTAGACGTCTCATCAGTCCCAGAAATCAGACCGACTCCAGAAAAAATAACTCCTCCAGCTACGGCCATTCCTACAGCCCACAGCAAATCACTGACAATAAAGCCGTCCATCATCTTTCATCTCCTTTTGAGGAATCACCTGACGTATTTTTTATTTCAGAAGCTCCATAGAACAACTCATATAATTTCAAATCTTTTATTTCTTGCAAAACTTTAGGATCGGCGTATTTTAATTCTTCTTTTTCTTTAGCCGTATCAATATTTAATTCTTTTAAAACCCGCTCCCGATCTTCTTCAGAAAATGCTTCCTCATTCAGCGTTCGTTTGGGCTTAAACAAATTCGCAGATACAACAGCAGAAATAACGCATCCGCCGATTCCAAACAACAATGAATATGCGGAAATTAGTTTTGTTGGCAAATCCGGGACCTGCATGGTAATTATTTCATGGGCCCCTAAATAACAACTAAGACTTATCACAATGCCTATGATGATTCCCTTACCTAAGTCACGCAGATCGACGGTATCACCCCAAATATCTGCTAAGTACGTCTGTTTCATTGCGGGGAACCTCCTTTAGTTACGACTTTCCAATCAATTCTTTGGCATACTCTACAGAAATGTTTTTATCCGCAATCATTTTGTCGACCACTTTATCCAACATGTCGCCTTCAGCACCGGCAACGGTTGCGATATTTCTGGCATGAAGCTTCATATGGCCCTTCTGAATCCCGTCCGTAGCCAAGGCTCTCATGGCGGCAAAATTTTGGGCTAAGCCAACGGCTGCAATAATGCGGGCTAACTCTTCTGCCGTTTTTACACCTAAAATCTTGATAGCGGTCTGTGCTCCCGGATGAATCTTAGTAGCCCCGCCAACTAAGCCAACCATTATTGGCAGTTCAATCGATCCGGTCAAATTGCCGTCTCCATCTTTTTCCCATCGAGTCATCGACGTATACTTTCCATATTTATAATACATATACGAGTGCGCAGCCGCTTCCATTCCGCGCCAATCATTGCCCGTCGCCACTACGACCGGATCCATTCCATTCATAATTCCTTTATTGCTGGTAGCAGCACGGAACGGGTCGGCTTCAGCAAAAGCATAGGCGTCTATCATCCCATCGACAACAGACTCGCCACCGATAGCATCTTTATAGAAAGTGGCAGTTGCCCGTGCCAAACGATAGACAGCTAAATTAGACAGAATCCGTAACTTCACAGTACCCTGTGTAATCTGTTCGATCAAAGGCGCCACCGCTTCTGCCATTGTATTCACAGCATTGGCCCCCATCGCATCACCGGTATCGACGATTAAATGAACTACCACCATAGGACCTACAATCGTATCAACGACACGAACTTCTACATCTTTTGCACCTCCTGTAATTTTCACTAATATGGGATCTTTGGCATTGGCTTGATCCAAGATTTCCTTTTTATGATGTAAAATGGACTGGCATGCAAAGTACGGATTGGATACACCGACTACTTGAACCTGAGCAATCATAATATTTCCCGTATAGCTGGTATGAAACCCACCGCCGGGTCTAGCCATTTTTGCCGCATTTGAAGCAGCCGCAACAATGGAGGCTTCTTCTACGACCATAGGAATGAGCCGTTCCTGTCCATCAATGACAAAGTTCATGGCAATCCCCATAGGCAATTGATAAGTGCCAATTACATTTTCAATACATTTATCCGCTATATTATCAGAAAGCGCACCAGCGTTCGTAATCTTATCCAATTCATCTGGCGTTAAGCCGGCAAACTCTGCCACTTCCTGTGCCCGCTGCGCCATCGTAAGTTTATGAAATCCAGAATATTGATTTGTTTTCATAGTAATTCTCTCCTTTTAATTGAATATCACTCTGCATCCACTTCAATATACATGCGCAGGAGGGCTGCCTCCATACATTTTCCTAATGTATCCAGCCGTAAAGAACGGGTTGCTCCCCCATCCAGTGCATGATGCATTACAAAATTAAATCCGTCCAGTTGAGGAACATCATATCGAATAACATCACCAAATACGAGTCCTTCAAAATGTCTACGCACATTTTCCGGAGTCAGTTGCTTTTCCATAGCCTGATAATATTTCGGGTGTCGAGCATAAATACAAATATTAGAGGTATCGCTTTTATCACCACAACGCCCATGAGCAATATCTTTCAACTGTATTTTCATGATTTCAGACCTCCTCAATAAATGTAGTCAGTGTAATGGCATCCCGTGGAATCAACGTCGGCCAAAGCGCAAAGACTTCACTCGGACGACTTCTCCCACCAAAGAAACACCCTTGCGCAGGACCATTTAAATTACTCACAGCAGCAACTTCTGGGGTTAACTTTAAGCCTTCTTCTTTTGATTCTGTCATAATCGCATATCGGAGAACCACTTCATTAAGATCGGCGTCAATGTCGGGAGCCAGCGGTCCATGAAGCGCATTAACCCCGAGATAACTGATATTCTTTCGAGAAATTCTAGCATTTTTCATCGCTAAGCGTTTATCCAGAATATCGGCAGCCATTTTCGCCTTATCCAGCGCTCTTGGCCAGGAGTACGGCAAATAAGCAATTGTCCGATAGCCTTCTAAATAGCCCACGCAAAGCTTCAACATATCCGGAGCCGGTGTTCCTGTAACACCTCGAACAGCTACATGATCCCGTTCAATTTCTTCCAAGGTAATTTTACTAAAGTCCGCAACCACATCAGGAGTTATATACTTAGACGGATCATGAATTTCATATAAAAGTTGTTCCTTGACGGACTGCGGCGTAACTAATCCACCCGTATTCTTCGTCTTAGTTAGAATCAGACTTCCCTTTTCGCTTATTTCGGCAATAGGATAACCCAGGTTTTCTGGGTTCGGCACGTGTTCCCAATCATAATCATAATTGCCGCCCGTAGCTTGAGCACCGCATTCACAAAGATGCCCTGCCAGAATCCCTGTTGCCTTAGCCGTCCAATCGTCTAAATTCCAACCAAATTCATGAAGGAGAGGTGCTTCGAACATCGCCGTATCGGTTGATCGCCCAAGAATAATAATGTCAGCACCGTCCTGCAGGCATTTTAAAATAGGCTCAACACCGTAATATACGTTAGCATTTACCATCTGCGGCAATATCCGATCAATATCTTCCCCGGTATCCATGTGTTTCATCGCAATGCCATTTTCCCGGAGCTGCGGGATTAATTCACGTACGTCATCCCCAAGTACATAGCCAACTTTCAGATGGTAGCCGCCTTTACGGATTACCTCTTTTGCCTTTTCTACACAAGCTTTAACATTCATTCCGCCGGCGTTTGTAATAACCTTAGTCCCTTTTTCTGCAATATATGGCAGCATTCCGGATAGAGCCGTAATAAAATCCCGTGCATACCCGGCCTCTGGTCGTTTTTCTTGTTGGCGCCGCATGATAGATAAGGTCAGTTCTGCAAGATAATCGCAGCAAATATAATCAAGATTATCTTCACGGGCCATCGTAATCGGGGCATCGCTCAAATCTCCCCAAAACCCTTGCCCACCGCCGATTCGAATTGTTTTCATATAAGTTACCTCTTTTCTTCATACAAGATTGGTAAATGAATCGATATAAGTCATGACTGATTTCATAGTACCTTCATCATTATACATGAAATTATCGTGCCAAATACAACAAAAATCAAAGGATGTCCTTAACTCATCTGTATTATGCAAAAAATAAGCCACACAGTCAGTGTATACATTGTAAACTGTATACATTGACTGTGTGGCTTTGTATACCAAATACACTTATCTTGTTTACTTAGTATACGTTTTACAAGAAAAGCCATATAGTTTGTATTTTTTATAAAAGGTTCTTCTGCTGATTCCCAATAATTCCATCGCCCTGGTCTTATTTCCCTTTGTTATCTCCAAGGCTTGCCGCATATGCTCTCTTTCAATTTGTCGAATACCGTCTTTTAGTGATATTGGCTCTGGAAGAATAAAATCCTCTGTTTGAGTTTTATCCATAGATACCATCGGCACTTCTGACCTGATTTCAAATTGTCCACGCTGCTTTACCGCCGATTGCTGCAGATCTTCAGGAAGGTCTTCCAAAAGCACTATATTTCCACGCGAGATAATCACAGCATATTCAATACAGCTTTCTAACTGTCGAACATTGCCCAGCCAAGAACTTTGCTGCAGTGCTGCCGCCGCTGAAGTCGATAGAGATAGCTTTTTATGGTATTTATCAGAAAATTTCTTCAAAAAATAATCTGCCAGCAGTAAAATATCTCGAGGTCTTTTTCTCAAAGGTGGTATAGCAATTTTAAAAGTATTTAGCCGGAAGTATAAATCTTCCCGAAAAGTCCCTGCACTTACCATTTCTTTCAAATTGCGGTTTGTAGCCGCAATAACCCGAACATCGACCTTATGAACCCGATCAGAGCCAATCTTCTGTATCTCACCCGACTGCAGAACGCGTAAAAGCTTTGCCTGCATAAAAAGAGGCATCTCTCCAATTTCATCCAAAAAGATTGTACCACCATTAGCCATTTCAAATTTCCCAGCTTTCCCACTGCGTGAAGCACCCGTGAAAGCACCTGGAGCATAGCCAAACAATTCACTTTCAATAAGCGACTCTGGAATAGCTGAACAATTAATACTAATAAAATTTTGAACTCTTTTTCCACTTAGTGTACGGATTGCTTGAACAAAAACTTCTTTCCCAACCCCGCTTTCACCTTCAATCAACACCGTTGCCTCTGTAGGCGCTACAATTTCCGCCATTTTAAGACAGCGAATAAAAGCAGGGTCCTCCCCGATAATATGAGAAAATTCGGTTGGTAATGATTGTTTATCCGTTGAAATGGCATTAAAAATAGAATGGCTTAGCCGTTGTACCTGGGCTAACTCCTGCTGAACACGGGTTACCTCGGTGATATCCTTAAATACTGAAATAGCTCCAAAAAAATTTCCTTTTTTAAAAATCGGGGTAATGTTAACCATAATCTTTTTTCCCCGCGTTTTAACTTCTACAAAGCGATGAAGCCGCGGTTTATGATCCCGCAGAGTCTCTAATATAACAGCATCTGGTTCTATATCAGCCATGCGGTGGAACAAAGCCTTCTCTCTCTTTACATCTAAAATATGGGTATAAGCATCATTCAAATATACAATTTTTGAATCAGGATCTACGATAACTACACCATCGGTGACGGCATCCATCGCTTCCAACAGCATATCTGAACTGACCGAGCAGTTCGCTTCCTTTTCTGACACAGGCCTCACCTCCGGAAATAACAAGTCGATGTCCTCACTCAATCTCTTTAAGCTTATTATATCATGTCAAAACAAGGCCCAATATTCTCGCATAAAAGCGTCTCCAAAGTGCCTTGTCTACATGAATCGGCTGAGGCCTTACAGACACAGGCTTTCTCAGGAGCTTATTCCATATAAAGTAAGATACACCTAACTCAAATATACCCTTCTCACAGAAAAACAAACAGAGGGAAACTTACCGATTTTTCAGCAAATTCAAAATCGTCTTTACGGACAAATAGGCAATGAGAATCGTGCCGCCCGCCAGGAATTCAGCGCTGAGGACGTTCGTGATGTCCGACGGGTACGCTTTGGCATAGTGCAGCATGGCGTTGGTAAAGGCCATAAGTGGGAAGCCCGTCGACCACCATAGGAGGCTGAAAGTCCCTTTGACCATGTCGGTCAATACCGTAATCAAAAGGGGAATCGCCAGGAACAAGCCGCAGTGCAGCAATAGGGTCGAAAAGGTATCCGTTCCGAAGGTGGCCGTATAATCGAGATAGGCCATGCCGAAAGGTGTCAGGAGGATCAAAAGGCCCGGACCGAAATGTTTATCGAAGACAGCTTCTTTTAGGAAGAACATGACGCCGGCCATGCCGAGGCCCAGTCCGATGCTCAGGCTGAACAAGGTCAGCTCCTGATATCCGAACAGCTTCAGACTGTTGCCGGCCACAGGGATCGTCAGCGGTGAAATGAGGATCAGCAGCCATGCCGGAGTCAATCGGCCGATGTCCTGCTTCTCGTGCATCCAGCGCCGCCACAAGAGAAAAATACAAGCGAAGAGGGCCAATACCCCGATGACCCAAATCACGGCCGCCACAGGGAACGACCAAGCCTCTACGATGGCCGCCAACAGCACCGACGCCATGCCGAAGGCAGCAAAAAACGGCGCCCCTTCCGGGCTTTTCCATTCCGCAAGAACCTCATCGGGCCGCATGATTACCTTCCGGCCATAACCAATAACCAAGCCGGCATAAATCACAGCTGCCGCCATGCCGATTCCCTTCCCGATAAGGTCCGGAAGCCCCCAAAGCCCGGCAGCCGCCATATAAGAAAAAGCCAGCCCGCAATACCCCATGACAATAGAAAACACAGCTATATTCATACAATCTCCCCCATATCCAAAAACGCCGGCACCGATAAAACCCTCTGCCGACCAGTATATATTACTCATTATAGCGCATAATTATATCAGAACCAATACTTCCGGCAAAACAGAAGCACATAAATATTTCCTGGAATTTTAGTCGAAGGCTTTCAACGTCTGCGTATTCAAATTGTAAAACATTGTCATTAGTTATGTTTCTTTTTTCATTCTTATGAATTATAATCAAATTAATAACCGAGGAAAGGGGGATTTATAATGACTACGGCTAACATCAATGTCCGTGTAGATGAAAAACTGAAAAAAGAAGCTGAAGAACTGTTCAACGATTTAGGGCTAAATATGTCTTCCGCCATTACCATGTTTCTAAAAAGCGCTGTCAGATACGACGGAATTCCTTTCGATATCCGCCGTACTTCAGTTAATGCCGAAACTCTCGATGCCCTTGCAGAGTACGAAGAAATGAAAAAACACCCTGAAAAATATAAGCGATACCACAACTTCTCAGATTTGGTAAAGGATGTAGACAATGAAGCTTGATATCGTCGCATCCAACAAATTTCGAAAAAACCTGAAACTGGCTAAGAAACGAGGTTTAAAACTAGAAAAATTAGAAGCAGTTGTAGAAACACTGGCAAATCAAATTCCTCTCGACGCCAAGTACCGGGATCATCCACTTAGCGGAAATTACGCAAATTTTCGTGAATGCCCTATAGAACCAGCCTGACTTCTCATCTACCGTCAAGAGTCGGATGTTTTAGAACTATTTCTCTTTCGCACCGGTTCCCATTCTGATTTATTTCGCACCTAACAATCGCCTCCACCCGTAAAACGACTGGCTCGACGGGCGTCTATAAGCCTTTATTAGCAAAAAGCCGGCGTCTCAAGACGCCAGCTTTCTTCACCATATAAAATCACCTTTCCTTTTTTATATAATAGTGGCTTGGGCACCTCTATTATACGGGAAAGGTGATTTTTTTTGTATAACTATTGGAACCCACACCCATACAAAAAGCCGGCACTCAAAATTGCGACTTCCACTCCATCGATTCGATCCTCATGGCAACTCAAAGGGTTCCATCAACGCCGCCTACCGCCATTTCTGCCTTTATCACGAATTCAGTCATCGACACGGATTCCCTCTTCAGAAATATTGCGATAATAGGACAAATCCTCTTTATACGCCATGAATTCATCATAAGGGATGACCGTTGGTGAAATAATCGCTCCATATGTTAATTCCAAATCCGAAGAAACGTCCCAAACCTTTTTTTAGCTTGTCCTGCAATTCCTGACGATCACCATGTACAATGGCCGCGATATCAATATCCGACTCACCATCAGCGTCGCCGCGGGCATAAGAGCCGTACAGAAGGATTTGATTAATCTCGCTGCCAAAGACCTCCCGATAAGCAGCGATCATGTCATGAATAACCCCTTCAAGCTTTCGCTTCGTACCTCTGTCTCTTTCATAATCACTCACAGTGTCCACCTCTCCCAATTCTTTATCCCAGCCACAACACCTCAGAACAACGCACCAATGATTCGGTCCATTCCATCGTAGTCATACGCAAACATAACTCCCTCCAAGTTTCCCTACTTCATCATTTCAACAAATACAGAGAAAATCCTCCTGTTACCACATCGCCACCTACAGCCAAGGTGCAAGGTTGTACCACGCCATATGAAAGCATTAGATGGCATTAAAAGACGACGTCAATTTCATAACATCTATCAACTGGAAAGTTTATCATTCACAAATTCATAGATAAAAGATATACTCGAATCCATATATTATCACAAACAACTAAAAATATATATTTAGTATATAATTTAGCAGGAATTTTGTTATCTATCGTAGAACTATCTAATGAAACGGTGAATTCGCAAGATATCTGCCAAGAAAGGAGCATCAGTTACCCAATGAAACGTTTTTACAAGCTATTTTTATCCATCTTCCTTTTTACGTTCTGTTTCGGCTTATATTTTTCTATGCCCATATCAGCGCAGCAGCTCAAATTCTCCATATCAGGCCCACAACGGATGGATTCTCAACACAAGCAATTCAATTTTAAAGATAATAAAGAAAAATTGAAGTTCGTTTATGACGACAAATTCATATTGAAATTGATGAGTCGAGACAACAAGCATGACTACCTGTCTTTTCTTAGCTACAGAACAGGGGCAGGCGCTTACAGCTACGTAATTCGTACAATCAAGACTAACGATCCTAACCGTACATTTTACGAAATAAAGGCGGTAGAAGGAATCCGCGGAGGAACATTTGGATATTGGCTCATAGGCAGATACAAAGATTCATGGGTCACCTTTATATCTCTCGATCATTTAATAAAATTGGGATTTGATCCGCTTCAAGAAAATGTCATGTTTTCTGAAATTACCCCGAGTGGAAAACTTATTTTTATCAACAAATATTCCTACATGCCGCCAGGAGGTCGCTACGGTTATCAACGTCGTCAAGCCATTAATTTACGACTAGAGTTTTTCTGGGATGAAGATGCTCAATGGTTCGGTATGCGCAAATTACCCCTTCAAAGGATACAAAAGCAGACAGCAAAAAAGCTGCCTGCTTTTTAATTTTTCTGATAAAATTGGCTGCCTTACATTTTCCCTCTTCCTCAGTCATAATCAAGATAATACTCGCACAAAGAAAGGAGAATGAGATTATAAAGAAGCAGTCCCGTCCAAAGGCTGCCTCTTTTTTATTTCTTCACACGAATAAGCGGTTACAGGGAAATTTCCCTTACACAGCTCGGCTGGAAAACCTCCCCATCAGCGCCATTCTGTCAGCCAGACAACTACAAGCGTTCCATCAGTTTCTGCAGTTTCTCTACATAGAGCCTCCGCAAGGCCGTGGTGAGGTTCGGCCAATACTTGAGGCCGCTGACAGCCGGGTATTTCTTCCGGTATTCTTTGACATGCGACGCTTCCCGCAAGGCGTCTTGATTGTCCTGTTTGTCATCGGGATATTTGTTGACGTCATAGGTTTCGATGACGTATTCCACCGCTTCCGGCTCAACATACCACTCTTCGGCAAAATCATCGATGATCCGCATCCGTTCTTTATCGACTCGTTCGTTGAGGACGTCGGAAAAAATGTACAAAATATAGATAAAAACAAAGACCTATCATCAAAAAAAGATGACAGGTCTTTCATCATGCATTCAACTCCCTTACAAATGGCTTCATTGTACCATAGTTTCAACTCGATTCACCAGAAATATCCGGTCAAGCCTGTCCGCCATTGACCGCTAGGCAGACTGCTGCCTGAAGTCTGTGGCAGCCTGCCCGTCCCAAGGGGGCAAATTATCCGTTCCAGATGAAGTCTTCCAGTTCTTTCTGACTGCTGATAGAAAAGAACTGTTGGCACCACGATTCGTCATTGAGCCGCTGCAATAGTATGGATAGGAATTCGGTATGGTCGGTCTGGTTTTGCGGCGCCAGGCAGATGATGGAGCGGACTTCTCGGCCGCTCTTCATGATCACGGGATGATGGAATAAGGTGATGGAAGCGGAGCTGGCGATGACGCCGTCTTTTGTTTTGGCATGGGCCAATAATATGCCTTTTCCGATGATCATGTAGTCGTCATAGAGGGTTAGCAGTTCTAAGATTCGGTCGATATAGGATTGGACGATGAAGCGTCCCTTCAATAAGGATCGGCAGGCAAATTGAATGGCATCTTTCCAAGAGATGTCCTGTTTTTCATTTTCGCAATAGGTTACGTATTTCAAGAGAGAGTCCGTACCGGCTTCCGTTGGCTGTACCGGGGCATAATGATTTTTTTGATATAGGTAATTGCTGAGAGCATTTTGCAGTCCCTCGACGTCTTCGATTCTGGCGTAATCAGATATGATGTCGATGAGACTCGTCACGCTTTCACGAAGATGGGAGTTGATGGGAAAATTCAGTTCCACCAAGCGATTGTTCAGTGTCTCCCACTCATGCTCCGTCGGCAGGGGTGAAATCTTGATGACCGGGCAGGGCACGCCTTTGAAGGGCTGCAGGGAGGTCGTGGTGATAATGAGTCCCACATCTTGAAGCGACATTTTCAGGCATTCCGCCGTTCTCAAAGGGCCCGTGAACTGCAGCTTAGCATAGCGTTCACGCAGCTGCAGCAAGAGGAACTGAGAGGTACCGATGCCGCTGGAGCAGACTACCAGGATGGGACGATATTTTTTGTCCTCGGTTATGGTCAGCAATTCCCCGCCAAAATAGGTGGCGATCAGGGCGATCTCGTCATCGGAAAAATGCGCCTGCAGCCGATCTTCCTGGGATTGTACGGCGGCCCGGGTGATATAAAAGAGATTCTGATATTTCGTCTTGATGCTTTCTAAAAGAGGATTATGGTACTGGATATTATTTTTCAGCCGATGATAGGCAGAAATCAAATGAACGGTCAAACGATCGATGAGGGTCTTTCTGTTTTCGCCGATCATCATCCCGGTCAGGGATTCGAATCGCTCTGTCAGGGATTCGGCAAAGCCATGCAGGTCATCGTACAGGGCATTCTTATGGGTAATGGATTCGCAGGCCTGTGCCTTCATGACCGTGCATAAATAATGGCATTCCTGCTGATTCGTCACATTATGGCGGGCAAAAAAAGCGGCGGCCCAATCCATGAGCAGTTGATCCTGTTCTTCAGGAATGCCGCTCGAGGCCGGCAAAATATACTGTCCCGACAAGCGGTAATCGTACCAGGAGAGGAAATACGTCATAAGATGACGGGAATCATCGGTCAAATGGCTGCCTATCATGGTTTCATAGGACTGGAGGATCGCCGGGATATCGGCGGTCGTAGTCAAGGTGTAATAGCGTTCCAACAGGCGCAGGACCATCGAGAAATTTTCGAGAAGCCATCTTCTTTGCTGTAATTCACTGCCGTCGGCGATCCGTCCGGCTGAAGTCACTTCTATCTTGAAAAAGGGCTGCTTCTCGTCTTCTTCCTGAAGATGACGGAGCTCCTGCAAAACCGTATTCCGAGAGACTTGGAAAATGTCCATGAAGGTTTGGATGGACACCGGCGGCTGTGTGATGATGATGTAATTCATCAGGATGGTGCGTTCTCCGCGGCGAAGGTCTTTCAATGGGATGCGCCATTTTTTCGGCTGCGTCAGGATATCCGATTCAGACTGTTCCATATCATAGGCAGCCAGCATCTGCCGCGATGAATCTTCCAAGAAGTAGCCCTGCCCCTTTTTGTTCTTGACCGGCGGGATGTCGCTGTCCATAAGAGCGCCGTTCACCTTCTTGATCAGGTAGAGGATACTGCGGCGCGAAAGCCCCAGGGCTTCTTCAAGGCTTTCCATCGAGATGGCGTGATGGGACTGCAGCAGCAGGCTGAGCAGCTTATTTCCGTTCTTATAGCTGCAGAATGAAAGCATAGTATTCCCCCCTCTTCTTTCCTGTTTTCCTTATGATAGTTCACTTTCTGCACTTTTGTCAAACATATATTGCACTTGTTGGCAGTGATGGAAGACGGTATGATAGGCACTGTAAGAACACGGTACACGAAAGGAGGAATTACGTAATGGATCTTTTTGATGATCGTTATGTGCAATATACAGACCAGCCGGATTTATCTTGGAAGGATACGGTACGGACGGCAGGGACGCCCTTGTTGAAGGACGGACTGATTGCGCCGGAGTACATCGATAATATCATTCAAACCTGCCTCGATGCAGGACCTTACATGAATATCGGTCCCGATATCGTTCTCGCCCACGCCAGACCCCTTCCCAGCACTCAGAAAGCCTCTATGGCCCTGCTTTTTTCAAAGCATCCGGTAGCTCTCCTCGATGACGAGGCCCATAAGGCACGCCTTTGGATCTTTATGGCGACTCCGGACAGTGACAGCCACATCGAGTTGATTCAGAAATTGGCTGCCCTTCTCATGGACAGTGAGTTCTTAGAAAAGGTTTGTGCCGCAAATTCCCACGAAGAACTGCTTCAGGTTCTTCATAGTTAAGCCATTCAAATTATTTTAATCATTCACACATCTATTGATTTAGGAGGAATATAAAATGAAATTCTTATGCATTTGTCAGTCCGGCCTCGGCAGCAGCTTCATGGTCCAGATGAATATCCAGAACATCCTTAACGCAGAAAACGTTACGGAAGAAATTTCCGTAGAACATTCCGACGTCGGCAGCACCACCGCCGATATGGCCGATTATTTCTTCGTCGATAAAACCTTGGGTGAAGCCGTCTCCATGCTTCCGGCCGACCGCGTCGTCTTGTTGAACAGCTTGATCGATCAGAACGAAATCAAAGAAGCGGTCAATAAAATCTTAGACGATAACAACATCGCTCACGATTAAGGAATGAAAGTCCGGAAGGAGGTTATATCATGATTCAGAACCTTTTTGTCAGTATCGTCCAGACCCCGGCCATCCTCGTCGGATTGCTGGCCGTCCTCGGGCTGATACTGCAGCATAAAAAGGCGACCCAGGTTATTCAGGGCGGCATCAAGACCTTTGTAGGCTTCCTGATTTTAACAGGAGGTGCCGGAATCCTCGTAAGTTCACTGGATCCCTTTGCGAAAATGTTCCAATTCGCCCTCGGCGTTCAGGGCGTCGTCCCGAGTAATGAAGCCGTCGTTGCCATTGCCTTGGTCGAATACGGCTCGGTAACGGCTATGATCATGTTCGTCGGCATGCTGGTCAATATCGCACTGGCACGGTTTACGAAGTTCAAGAATATTTTCTTGACCGGTCAGGCCATGCTTTATGTTTCCTGCCTGACCGCTGTCATCCTGGTATCGGCCGGTTTCGGCACAGGTATCTTCACGATTATCCTCGGCGGCATTTTTGAAGGCACCCTGCTCACGGTAACGCCGGCTATTTGCCAGCCCTTCATGCGGGTCATCACCGGTAATGATGCCGTCGCTATGGGACATACCGGCAACATCGGCTATGCCCTCGCCGGCTGGTGCGGAAAATGGTTTGGCAACAAAGAACACAACACGGAAGACATCAATGTACCGAAAAGCCTGTCCTTCCTGCGCGATTCGACGGTCTCCATCACCCTGATCATGGCCATTGTTTATCTCATCCTGGCCCTGATGACGGGACAGGAATTCGTAGAAACGACGCTCAGCAAGGGAACGAACTATCTGATCTATTCCATCGTTCAGGCCGGTACCTTTGCCGCCGGTTTTGCAGTTGTTCTGCACGGTGTTCGCATGCTCTTGGCCGAAATCGTTCCGGCATTCCAGGGCATTGCCATGAAACTGGTACCGAATTCGAAACCTGCCCTTGACGTGCCCATCATCTTCCCCTACGCGCCTAATGCCGTACTCCTCGGCTTCTTTGTCAGCTTCATCGTCGGTACCCTCTCCATGTTCGGCATGGTAGCACTGGGCACGGTCATCATTCTCCCCGGTGTCGTCGGCCACTTCTTCTGCGGTGCCGCTGCCGCCATTTACGGAAACGCCTTCGGCGGACGCCGTGGTGCCGTCATCGGAGCTGCCGTCAACAGCCTCCTGATCAGCTGGCTGCCACTCTTCATCCTGCCGGTCCTCGGCAATCTCAGTCTTGCCAGCTCGACCTTTGCCGATACGGATTACCTCATTCCGGGCATCCTCCTCGGCAACGTCGGAGCTCTCGGTGAAACCGCTTTAATCGTCGGCATCCTCGTCTTCCCGGCCCTGGTCTGCCTGGCCAGCAAGCTGATGAAAGCTCCCGCCAAGGCATAATTTCCCTTCATACGATCCTCTCACTTAACGATTACAGCCATATATGCCTTGGTTTTCTCAGAAGCGAATAGAACAGCTTAAAAAGTCTCTTACGTGTTACGACGTAAGAGGCTTTTTTTCATGTTAAAGATAAAAAATACCCCGACCCTTTTGGGAGGAATGCCGACAAGGACGCTGCACATGAGATGAAAGGGCATGTTAGGTAAAGAAGCTCAACAAGATCTTAAATGGAGCCTCAAAACATCACAAATCATGCGTAAAAACAAAAGACAGAGACAAAATAATCCCCGAGAAACTTTTCTCGGGGATTACTGTTTCTGACAAAAATAAAATTGTACCGGCCATTACAAAACGATTCTGCTTCCATGACCTCGTAAAAACAAAACCGAAGAAAACATAATTCCCTAATCATAGTAATCAGACTCGGGAGAATCCCAGGGTAGTCTCAGTCCCCCTATGGTACAAACTCCTTTTTCTAAAAGGAGTCAAGCTAACTCTGGGGATTATGGTTCTTAACTTCTCGAGTAAATCCATAAGAGGTCAAACTGAGTCTTAACGCTTGAATATAGGTGCTATAGTCCAAGGCAGCAGCAAATTTATTCCATTGGTACTTCATTTTAGAATAGATATTTTTATGATTTTATCGTATACTATATATGATGATATATATAACAAGAGGCGATAACATTGACCATTTCAACACAGACACATTATCTTATGAACAATCTCATGGGTATTTTCTTTGGAGCCATATTGCCATCATTTTTGTTGTCCGGTTCGAACAACGAAGCTAGTGCAATTTATTTTTTGATTACACTACTCGCGTTAATTCCATCAAATATTGCCTATCGTAAGGGTAGGAGTTTTGCTAAATGGTTTATCTATAGTGATACCTTGTGGATAATAGCAATGATTCATAGCTTAAAAATAAAACCTAACGATAGAGGAAAAGCTAGAAGTGGTTTCCATAAATGCCCATATTGTGGGGAATATAGCCGCCCAGAAGCAACAGTTTGCCACCGTTGTGGTCGAGATTTGTTTATACAATAAAACAGAGTCCTCCATTTTTGAAAAAACATCATGCGAATAGAATACAGCCAATAAAAAAAGCCATGGATCTATGAAAAAAACATAAATCCATGGCTTTTTCACGCCTTAAAACAGACCCCTTACGGGGATTTTTGGTACTCTGACAACCAGGAAAATGTCGTCGAACGTATGACGGCAGGCTTCGAGTTTCAGTCCCCTTACGGGGATTTTGGTACGCTGACTCTGTCCCTCAGTACCCGCTCCCTGACTGGGCTCACAGGCGATTTTTTCAAACCTCGGCCTTTTTTCGCCTTTTCGGGGGACCCGGGTGAAAAATAAAAATCGGGCAGTGTCGTTTATCCGCTTGGTTATGCCATTTTTTCAAGGTTTTAGAAATTTTCAAACCTCCCCGTTTTTTGACCCTGAAATAGGTTTTCCAAAGGTCAATATTACCTTGACTTATCTCAAGTATACGTTTTTCGTTAAACCTTGTCAAACAACCACAACACAGAAGCCAAAAGAGAACAAATCCCCAAGAAAGGCCATCACAGCCAATCTCGGGGATTATGGTTGTTAACAGCACCCATTCCAACTGGCTTCATTACGCCATCAAAAAGGACATTTGCGGGGCTGATTTTATGTTCCTGCTTTTTCCTGGATTTTCTGTGAAAATTTCTATCATAAACTCTCCGAACCTGTATATTTATCATATCGAGGCAGAGTATCATAAAATTCATTGATCAGTTCATATCATATTTTTAAATTTCCTCATTAAATAGCGTAAACCTTCCCAATTATCCTAAAAAAATGAGCACATTTCTTCCAAAGATATCCATTATGGATTAGTCAATATGAAAAGATAAGGTATAATATTTTTCGCAAAATAAAATAAAGACATGAATCTCCCCATTTG
>OFMH01000485.1_pt1 | contig 28745 bp, 25 predicted proteins | sample 1541761 | NCBI WGS metagenome assembly OFMH01 (sample SAMN04209249, study PRJEB22552) | human gut metagenome | biome: gut; material: feces | host: Homo sapiens | place: USA: Oklahoma
CACGCCGCCAGCGTTCATCCTGAGCCAGGATCAAACTCTCATGTTAAAAAGTTTTAATCCAGCCAGAATATCTGGCTTTTCTAAATCAGAAACAAGTTCCTACCGGAATCTTGATTCAGGTTTTACTGTTTTTAAGGTTTGCTTTATTAAAAGTTGTTCGTTCATCTTTCGATGACTTGAAATTCAAAATCTTTCAAGGTTATTCACTGTTCAGTTATCAATGTTCTTTGTTGTTTCCGCTTTGTTCAAGCGACTTATTTGTTATACCACAGTTATTTTTATCTGTCAACAACTTTTTTAAATTTATTTTTTCAGACTTTTCCATAAATTGTTCTAATTTTCAAAACATTTATGTTCCGTGGACAAGACAGAATGTTACCATAGCATTTTCTTTTCGTCAAGTACTTTTTTTATATTTTTATTTTCTCTTTTATAAAAAGAGCCAAAGAAAAAGTTCCATCCGAAGATAGAACTTTTTGAAACACCCGAATATCTGCTATTTTCTGCGATCAATTCCGGTTCTTTTATAATATGCTGCTTTATCTGCATACATTCTCTTTTCAGATTCCTGCAGTAATGTATCTAATCCTGTTTGGTATTTTTCACGCCATATTTCTCCCACTGCCATATTTACATTATTTTGTTTCATGCATTCTTTTAAAAGCCCAATGCGTTCCATCAATGCCGCATGTTCAATTCCTGCACACAGCGCAAGCAGTTCATCTCCACCGATACGGAACAAACCGTACTCTCCAAATGCTTTTTTCAGACTGTCGCAGGCACGAAGAATCAACTGATCCCCAGCCTCATGCCCCATTGAATCGTTCACACGTTTCAATCCTGTGATATCACAATAAACAACGCCTATGCTCTTTTCTGCGTCAATCTCATTGATATATTTTTCCATTGCGAAACGGTTTCCGAGTTTTGTAAGCTGATCTTTATAGCTCATATTCTCCAACAGGCTCATCAGATTCCTTCTTTTGATACATGACACCAGAAAATGTCCCATAATCTGAAGCATATTAGATGCATACTCCAGCGATGGAGGCGGCGGATTATCCACACCGTAAAAAGCAATTACTTTTCCATCATCATACAAAGGAACCACCACAAGTGAATGAATGTTCTGACGCTTCAAATTCTCATATTGTAAAGGATCACTCTCCCTGATTTCTTCAAGATCCTTAAAGACAATAAACTTTCCCTCCTGAAACATCCGATACCAGTGTGCACAGATTTCCGGAGGAATATCCTGCAAATTTTCTTTTTCCCTCGAAATGCCTTCCGCAACCCACTCGTAGGTATTATCATCCCTGCCCCGCTCGTTGCGCTCAAAAATATAGGTTCTTTCCCCATTCAACGAGTTGCCCAGATATTCCAGAATAACTTCGATCGATTGCTCCGGCGTTGCCGCCTGAAGTGCAATGCGCAGACCTTCGTTGATCATAAATTCCATGTTCTGATATTTTTGGATTACGCCGTCCTGTGTACGTTTTTCGCTAATATCTACACCAAGTTCAACACGATATTTTTTCCCATTGGAAGAGTCCTCGATCAACGTATCCTTTAACATCAGATAACGGTCAATGATTGGATTATAGTAATGCCATTCTTCAAATTCGCCCACACTCAGCCTGTCATTGTTGCACATACCACAAGGAATCAATGTTTTCTGTAATATTTCATAGCATTTTTTTCCTTTTGCATCTTCAAGTGATTGTAAACCATATGCCTGCAGTGTTTTCCGGTTCATGTATACAATCTCATGCGTTTCTATATCTGTGGCATACACATATTCATTCATATTTTCAAAAAACTGCCATATATCTTTTACTTCTTTCATCGCTTTCTCTTTCCTGTATTTGATATGCTTGTTTGATGATATTATTATAACATACCCCAGAAAAAAATAGTGTAAAAACTTTTTGTTGCTTCAATTTCCACTTGGTTGCTCTGATCTGCCGCTCCATCTGGTGCTGTTTCTGCGTGGATTCATAATTTTAAATTGCATGCGCTCAGACATTATTTTGCTAATTTCAACAAATATCCGAACCATAAAAAATGCCTGAAACCCTAGAAAAATCAACTATTTTCTAAGATTTCAGGCACTTTTTTGATAGTGGACCTGACGGGAATCGAACCCGTGTCCAAAAACCAATCCCCTGTCCTTCTACGAGTTTAGTTTATCCTTAGACATTCCCTCCGGCATCCAGGAACAAACAACCGAATGCTTTCAGTAGCTTCATGATACGCCCAACAGCTCAAAGCTTTGCTGATGTCGTTTCCTACATAGTCGAAGCCTGGATCCCAAAGTGTAGGTGCTCTGGGTCAGACTGCTGCCAAATTAGGCAGCGTATGCTAAATTATCTTCAGCGTTTAATTTTAATTGTGGAATTTGACGCATCCCGTGCGACTCGCTTCTCCAGCTTCATGATCCCTGTCGAAACCATTACAAGCCCATATTTTCTAATTGCCGGATGCATCCATACCGGATGCTTCGTGAAACCGCAGACGGTTTCTCTCTAACCAAGGTTGCGGATCTTAAAATCACGCTCCGCCTCGCGGCGCATATCCTTCCTGACGATATCCTGTCTCTTGTCGTAGAGTTTTTTACCTTTTGCAAGAGCGATCTGTACTTTCACAAGGCTTCCCTTGAAATAAACTTCCACCGGGACAAGCGTATAGCCCTGCTCTGCAATCTTGCCGACAAGTTTGCGGATCTCTGACTTATGCATCAGAAGTTTCTTCGGTCTCAGTGGATCTTTGTTGAAGATATTGCCCTTTTCATAGGGACTGATATGCATTCCGTATATGATCACTTCGCCCTTTTCAATGCGGACAAATGCTTCTTTGATACTGCATTTTCCCATGCGCAGAGACTTTACCTCTGTGCCGTGAAGTTCCACACCTGCCTCGTATTTTTCCTCCAGAAAATAATCATGGTGAGCCTTCTTGTTATTCGCTATTAACTTGATTTCCTGCTTTGCCATGATCCTTACCTCCTGCTGCTGTTACAGTATAACCCAGAAGTTTATCTTTCGCAATAAACTTCTGGTTAAAAAATACAAATTTTATAAAAATTTAATCTGTCATCTTCGACAAAACAGATGCCTCGTCCTTGACCGCTTCATCCGGTTCCACATCATCCCGCACAACGCGGAAATCGATAGTGCGCATGATTTTGTCTGTATCCGCCACGATCACTTTGACCTTCTGACCGAGCTTATAGTGTTTGTTCGTGTGCTCCCCGATCATCTCATAGGACGACTCCTCGTAATGGTAAAAATCATCGGTCAGAGACGTCACATGCACCAGTCCTTCCACCGTGTTCGGAAGTTCTACATAGAATCCCCACTCCTGCACGCCGGAGATAACGCCCTCAAACACCTGACCAATACGTTCTTCCATGTATTCCACTTTTTTTAGTTTATCTGTCTCGCGCTCCGCCTCATCTGCTCTCCGCTCCATCTCGCTGGAATGTTTTGCAACCTCCGGCAGAATACTGTCATAATGTTCGATCCGTTTCTGGTTCATCCTGCCGCGCAGGTTGTCCTTGATGATCCTGTGAATCTGCAGGTCAGGGTAACGGCGGATCGGTGAAGTGAAATGGCAGTAATAATTTGTGGCAAGTCCGAAATGCCCGGTACTGACTGTCGTGTATTTTGCCTGTTTCATGGAACGCAGTGTCAGGCGGCTGATCAGAGCCTCCTCCGGTGTACCGTCAATTTTCATCAATAATTTCTGCAATTCCTTCGGATGGATCTCATCCTGTCCGATATGGATCGTGTAGCCGAAATTGTTGATAAAGGTTCCTAATTTTTTGATTTTTTCGGTGTCCGGATTATCGTGCGTCCGGTATACAAATGGCAGTTCCTGCCAGAAATAGTCCTGCGCCACCGTCTCGTTGGCAATGAGCATAAAATCCTCGATGATCTTCGTCGCAACATTCCTGTCATACGGTTTGATGTCGACCGGTTTTCCCTGCTCATCCAGAATGATTTTTGTTTCCGGGAAATCAAAATCGATTGAGCCACGCTTCATTCGTTTCTTCCGTAATATTGCAGCAAGCTCCTTCATCCGCTCAAACATCGGCACAAGTTCTTTGTACTCTTCGATCTCTGCCACGTCATGTTCTTCTAAGATTTTTTTCACACTGGTATAGCTCATGCGCCTGTCCACTTTTATGACGGTCTCTGCAATGGTGTGGTCGATCACATTTCCTTTTTCATCGATCTTCATGATACAGCTTAACGCCAGACGGTTCTCTCCTGCATTCAGCGAACAGATTCCATTTGACAGTTTGTGCGGAAGCATCGGTATCACGCGGTCGACAAGGTACACGGACGTTCCTCTTTTGAGTGCCTCCACGTCGAGTGCGCTGCTCTCCTGCACATAGTTGGATACATCGGCAATGTGGACTCCAAGTTCATAAAGATCTCCCTCTTTTGTGAGCGTGATCGCATCATCAAGGTCTTTTGCGTCCTCCCCATCGATTGTGACCGTCTGCCAGTCTCGCAGATCCATGCGCCCCGCCATGTCCGCAGCACTGACTTCATTCGATACATTTTCCACCTGTTTCATGATCTTTTGGGAAAACTCCACCGGGAGATCATATCCCTTCACAATGGACATGATATCTGTCCCCGGATCATTGATATGTCCGATAATCTCGACGACTTTTCCCTCCGGCTTTTTGCCGTTTTTTCCATAATCTGTGATCTCCACCACAACTTTGTGCCCGGAAACCGCTCCCTTTGACCGCTCCAGCGGAATAAAAATGTCCTGCGCAAATCTTGGATTGTCCGGCACTGCAAATCCAAAGTTTTTACTTTTTTCATAAGTGCAGACAAGCTGCTCTGTTCCTCTGGATAAAATCTTTGTCACCGTTCCCTCTTTGCGCTTTCCACTGCTGTTTTTTGACAGCGTGATCTGGACGGTATCCTTATGAAGCGCTCCGTTCGTCTGTGCAGCCGGGATGAAAATATCTTCTTCCTCTCCCTCCACAGTCACAAAACCAAACCCTCTCGGATGTGCAGTAAAAACGCCTGTCAGATATTTCCCCTCTGATTTTACATATTTTCCCCTGCCGGATATCTCTACTTTTCCATCTGCAGTGAGTGCGTCTAACACTTCCAATAATTCCCCGCGCTGTGATTTCGGCACATTTAATACAATTGCCATCTCTTTTGCCTTCATCGGCACATAGAGTTCATCACAGATGAAATCATAAATCATTTTCTTTCGTTCCTGTAATAATTCTTTGTTCATAACTTCTCCATTTTCCTATAGTATACGATCATTTTTAATATTCTGATAATAGAATGACAAAAAAAAGACTGTCGTATTCACGACAGTCTTTTGCGTTTCTTAAAAAATTCCCAGATTCAATACAGCAGCAATCACAATAAATAAGACAACCAGAATCTTGGTTCCTGTTACCAGTCTTCCCTCCATGGAACGTCCTTTGTTCTTGCCCCAGTAAGTATCAGCTGCTCCGGCGATCGCTCCAAGTCCTGCTGACTTACCTTCCTGCATTAAAATGATAACTGTCAATGCAATACTGATTATAATAAAAATAACTGTTAAGATTATTTTTAAAACTGCCACTTTATCTTCCTCCTACGATTATAAACTCACAACTTAAAGCAGTATAACACATACCTGCCATATTTTCAACTGTTTTTTGTCTCCTCTGATGTGATTGCGCCATCCACGCATACCATAACCATATTCGGCAATGATTTTTCAATTGTCATAAATGAATCTGCTCCTTACTCTCCCCACATGGAATCCATATTGTGAAAATGCACACAGTCATCTACCTCCATGATCTCCGAGATTGGCGCTGTGCTATATTTTAAATAATTCTTTCTGGATGCTTTCTCAAAATATCCATTAATTCTTTCCACAACAATGACACAGTCCTCCTGCCTGATTCCTAAAAGCAGCATCAGGAACTGATTATCACTGTATCTGGTAAACATATCCCCACGCCGGAGAGAATTACGGATTGCCTGTTCTAGTTCCTCTGCAACCTTGCCAAGGCGTTCTCCTTTCTCCAACGGAACTCCTTTTCCATCCGTCATGGTACACAAAAGAAGATAGGCAGACTGCCCTGAACGCTCGATCACTCTCTGCACATACCGGTATCCTTCCATAAAAGAAAGATAACTGCAGAAAAAAGCTCCATCGTCTTTTTCTCTCTGGTTTAATCCCTCCTGGATCTCATTCACATGATCCGCTTTATCATGCTTCCCGATTTTCGTATTTTTATCATTTTCTTTTTATCCTTCATACACTATAATATACATAAATGATAAACGACAGCCGTTTTATTCCAAAAGAAGCGCTGCCGAGAAAGAATATTTAAGGAGAAACAATATGACCCCCAGAACAAAGGGACGTTTCATATTACTTCCAATGCTCCTGTGTGTCTGCCTTACCCTTTGTTCCTGTGGCAGTAACGAAAGTGCCGAAAAACCTTCTGCAGCATCCTCCGATACTGTGGCGAAGGATTCCTCTCCGGCCACCACAGCTGCTGCCGGATCCCGGGACAATACTCCTGTTGTACTGACAGGCAGTGCAGACGGCACCGTTACCTATGGGAATGATTCCGTTACAGTGGATGCCTCCCATACGGAAGAAGGCTATCTTATGGTTTCCTACTCCGGTTCCAACTCCAAAGTCAAATTGCAGATCACAGGTTCTGATGAGATCACTTACACATATAATTTACATGATGGTTATGAAACCTTTCCCCTCACTTCCGGAAGCGGTTCCTACACCGTCGGCGTATTTGAAAATATTGAGGGAACCAGTTATTCCACCCTTTTTACGCAGGCAATTGATGTGACGATCCAGGATGAATTTGGTCCATATCTGTACGCAAACCAGTATGTAAACTTTTCAGCAGACTCCAAAGTCATCTCCAAAGCCATGGAACTTTCTGCATCTGCCAATGATGATCTGGAAGTAATTGAAAATGTCTATAATTATATTATCACGAATTTTACTTATGATTATGATAAAGCTGCATCTGTGCAGAGCGGCTATCTGCCTGATGTGGATGATGTCCTTGCCAGTCAGACCGGGATCTGTTTTGATTACGCCGCTGTCATGGCTTCCATGCTCCGGTGTGAGCGGATTCCCACCCGCCTTGAAGTAGGTTATATGGGTGATGTCTACCACGCATGGATCAGTACTTATATCAAAGATAAAGGCTGGGTAAACGGAATTATTGAATTCGATGGAAATGATTGGAAACTAATGGATCCGACTTTTGCTTCCACAAGTTCCGATCCAAAAGATTTTCTTACCCAGACAGATGAATACATTACAAAGTATGTCTATTAACAGGAGGTTTTTCTCTTATGAAGAAAAAGAAACAGCAGATGCTGGGCAACCTTGAGATCGCAGCATTCTGTGACCAGCTTTCCATGATCGTTTCTGCCGGGATTCCCATCTATGAAGGAATCTCCATTCTGCAGGAGGACGCACCGGAAGAAGAAACTGCCGAAATTTTATCTGTTATCAGCAATTCCCTCGATCATGGAAGTTCTTTCTGTGATGCCTTAAGGGAAACAAATGTATTTCCCAAATATGTTCTGGATATGATCGGGATCGGTGAACTTGCGGGCAAACTCGAAGAGGTATTAAATGCACTGACCGGATATTATAAAAGGGAAGAAAGCATCCAAAACAGCATTAAAAATGCCGTCACATATCCGCTGCTCATGATTGCCATGATGCTTGCCGTCATTCTGGTGCTGATTGCCAAAGTACTTCCTGTTTTTCATCAGATCTATATGGAATTAGGAAGTGACCTGACCGGATTTGCCGGAGCGATGATGAGATTTTCAGATGCATTGAACCAGTATCTGTTTGTCATTGTGATCGTTCTGATCGCAGCTGCCGCAGGCATTTTTCTTATTTCAAAATCTGACGCAGGGCAAAAATTCTTCAAGAAAAGACCCCTTGCATTAAGCACCGCTGCCAGCCGCTTTGCAAACTGCATGGCACTTGCATTAAGCAGCGGACTCGATACGGATCAGGGACTTATGCTCGCAGAACAGCTTGTAGACAATCCTTACATGGCTTCCCGCATCAAGAAGTGCCGCGACCTGACTGCTTCCGGCAGGGGATTTGCCGAGGCGGTCTTAACGTCCGGTATTTTCAGTAAGATCTATACTTCCATGATCACGATCGGTTTCCGCACCGGTTCCATGGACGAAGTCATGCACCAGATTTCTGAGGAATATGAGGAAGAAACAGACAAACAGATTGCAAAGTTTATCTCTGTATTAGAGCCAACCTTAGTCATTATCCTGTCCATTTTCATAGGACTCATTTTAATTTCCTTCCTTCTGCCTCTCATTGGCATTATGTCAAGTATCGGCTAAAAGTAATAGGAACAGCGAGGTTCTTTTATGATACGATTGAAACAAAAAAAGAAAAAAAAATATAAACAGCTATTGTGTTCTGTCGTTCTTCTTGCTTTGACACTTTTTGTATTTGGTTTTGCAGCTGACCGCATCCGCCTTTCCAATGAATCCGAGCAGACAACCATTTTAGAAAAAGCAGTCACCCGGACGATCACACAATGCTATGCTTTAGAGGGCAGTTATCCACCTGACATTGCTTATCTCACCACACATTATGGTCTGACCTATGATCCTGACCAGTATCTGATCGACTATCAGTACATCGGCTCAAATTTAAGACCGGATGTCACTATTATTAAAAGGAACTGATTTTATGCTTGAATTAAAGAAAACACCGGAGCATACGATCGACCGTGTCTTCCTGCTTGCACTGCTGGCGCTTTTTGCCGCCACTACATTTTTAGTTGTCTCCATCGGAGCAAAACAATATCATTCGATTGCAGACAGCATGACCGCAAATTATGAGACCCGTACCGTATCCTCTTATCTGGAAGAAAAAATGAATCAAAATGATGTGGCGGGTTCTGTCGCAGTCACATCCATCGGTGCCTTTCCTGCCATCGCCTTATCTGAGACTGTGAATGACGCGATCTACACAACCTATATCTACTGTTACGACGGATATCTCCGCGAGATCACAGTTTCCGATGGAACAACTGTTTTACCGGGAGATGGGCAGAAAATCATTGAAACCAAGGCACTTGCCATTGATATGGTCAGCTCAAATCTTTACTGCTTTACCATTACGGATACGACCGGATACACCTATCCGCTTTATATCTCACTGAATGCAAAACAATCGTAATTTGCAAAAGGAGTTTTCATGAATCAATACCGCCACTCAAAATCCAGTCTCTTTTTGATGGAGATTATTTTAAATATTCTGTTTTTTTCGATTCTTGCAACATTTTGTGTACAGATATTTTTCAAAGGATACCAGCTCTCGAAAAGCACAGAAAAACTGCATCAGGCAGTGACCGCATGCACGTCGATCGCAGAAATCTGCCAGAGTACGGATTCCCCGGAGGAAACCCTAAGTTCCATCTATCCGGAATCCATGAGTCTGAATGAAACAATTTTAATCTACTACAATAAAGATTTTCTTGCCTGTGGAAAACAAAACGCTGTTTATCGGGCAACGGTAGATTTTTTACCGGATCAGCTTGCCACCATCCACATCACCTTTTTGGATACCAGCACTGCTGAAACACTTTATGAACTGTCAGCTTCCTGCTATCAGCCAATTTCCCTAAGCACAACAGGAGGTATGCAGTATGAATAAGCAAAAAAAAGGATTTATCCATATCGGTTTTTCATCCATCCTGATGGTTTTTACCATGTTATGTCTGGTGACTTTTGCGACGCTCTCTCTGATCACTGCAAATTCAGATTACAGATTAAGTCTTAAAGTTGCAGAAAAAACAACCGCCTATTACGAAGCAGATACTGCTGCAAGGAACTATCTGCAGCAATTAGATCTGGCACTCGCAGACCTTTACGCAAACTGTGATGACAGTCAGACTTTTTTTGAAAAGGCTGCTGATCTGATACCGGAACTGAAAACAGAAGATACGCTGACCGCGGGATCGCCTACGATTGTAGGTAATTGTCCAACCTGCACATTTCAGGTTACGATCAACGATGTACAGAATCTTTATGTTACATTAGAACTCCTTTATCCGGAACATCCCGGAGATGAATTTTATAAAGTCACACAGTGGCAGACCGTCACGAACAATGAACCTGTGATTGACGATGACTCACTTCATCTGTATCAGGGAAATTAATTATAAGAAAGGTTTGGTTATGAATATGAACGTCAGAGAAATTTTAGAAAATATCACAAAAGAGCATGCATCCGATATCTTTGTTGTCGCAGGCCGTCCGCTGACCTACAAAGTAAGCGGAAAGATGCATACTTATCAGGAAGAACGCATGAAACCGGATATGTGCCGCGACTTTGTCACAGCGATTTATGAACTTGCTGACCACCGCGATATTTCCCAATTTGAGACAACCGGTGACGACGACTTTTCTTTTGCCATTGTGGGAGTGTCAAGATTCCGTGTCAGCACTTATAAACAGCGTGGCTCTTACTCCGCCGTCATCCGAATCATCACATTCACTTTGCCACAGCCAAGTGAACTGATGATCCCGGATGCTGTGATGGAACTTGCCAACACCAACAAGGGAATGGTGCTCGTCACCGGTCCTGCTGGTGGTGGAAAATCAACGACATTAGCCTGCCTGATCGACAAGATCAACACCGAGCAGGAAGCCCATATCATCACATTGGAAGATCCATTAGAATACTTGCACACCCATAAAAAAAGTATCGTAAGCCAGCGTGAGATATGCACCGACACTGAAAATTATCTCACAGCTCTGCGCGCTTCCCTTCGTCAGAGCCCGGACGTGATCCTGCTCGGTGAGATGCGTGATTATGAGACGATCAATACAGCCATGACTGCTGCCGAAACCGGACATTTGATTTTTTCAACGCTTCACACCATCGGGGCTGCCAATACCATAGATCGAATCATCGATGCATTTCCAGCTGCTCAGCAGCATCAGGTGGCGGTACAGCTCTCCATGGTACTACACGCAGTCATATCCCAGCGTCTGCTCCCGACCACGGATGGAAAAATGGTTCCGGCTTTTGAGATCATGGTGTTAACGCCCGCCATCCGTAACATCATCCGTGAAGGTAAAACACATCAGATTGACGGCATGATCTACACCTCCACGAACGAGAATATGTTAGCGATGGATACCAGTATTTTCCGTTTTTATCAAAAAGGCATCATCGATAAAAAAACTGCTCTTGCAAATGCTTCCAACCCGGAAATGATGAGCAAGAAAATAGGAGCCATTTAGGCTCCTATTTCTTTCGGATTATCTCGGCTTTCCCATATCTTGCAGATTCTTTTAACTCTTCCTCAATACGGAGTAACTGATTGTATTTGGCGGTTCGTTCTCCTCTGCACGGTGCACCGGTCTTGATCTGTCCGGCATTCACTGCCACCGCAAGATCTGCGATAAAGGCATCCTCGGTCTCCCCGGAGCGATGGGAGATCACTGCCTGATAACCAGCACATTTTGCCATCTCGATCGCCTCCATCGCTTCTGTGACGGTTCCGATCTGATTTACTTTAATGAGAACTGCATTTGCGACGTTTAAATCAATTCCGCATTTAATCCGCTTTGGATTTGTCACAAAAAGGTCATCCCCTACAAGCTGGACTCTGCCACCAATGCGTTTTGTCATTTTCTGCCAGCCTTCCCAGTCATCCTCAAATAAACCATCCTCGATCGACACGATTGGAAATTCTTCGATCAGTTCTTCATACAGAGCGATCATTTCATCCGCACTCCGCTTCACACTGTCTTTACAATAGTCCTTTGCAGAGCCTTCTCCGGCTCCCTCTTCCGGCTCTTTTCCTGCCGCTCTGGATTCTCCCGGGAAAATGTATACCCCAGCCTCCTCGTCATACAGTTCGCTTGCCGCTGCATCCATGGCAAACACCACGTCATCACCTACGTGATAGCCTGCCTTTTCCACTGCCTTCTGTAAATAGCAGAATACTTCCCTGGTGTCCTTGACATCCGGCGCAAATCCGCCCTCGTCCCCGACTGCAGTGCTTAATCCCTCCTCGTTTAAGATCTGACGTAGGAAATGATAGATTTCTGCTCCCATACGGAGTCCGTCATGAAAATCGAGTGCTCCCACCGGCATAATCATAAACTCCTGAAAATCAATGGAATTTTTTGCATGCACTCCACCGTTGATGACATTCATCATCGGAACCGGAAGAATGTGTGCTGCCGTTCCTCCGAGATAACGGTACAACGGCTGTTCTAATGCTTTTGCCGCGGTTTTGGCACACGCCATGGAAACACCAAGAATTGCATTTGCACCAAGATTCCCCTTATTATCCGTGCCATCCTCTTCCACCATGATGCGGTCGATTCCTGCTTGATCGAGCACATTAAAGCCAATGAGTTTTTCCCTGATCTTCTGGTTGACGTGATCCACTACTTTCCGGACACCCAACCCAAAATACCGTTCTTCTCCATCCCGAAGCTCGATCGCCTCAAAACGTCCGGTACTTGCGCCCGACGGAACGGACTCGCGCGCCGTGATCTTTTTTCCGGTTGTCTCTGTCTCGGCGGTCACTTCCACTTCGACCGTCGGATTTCCCCTGGAATCTAAAATTTCCCTTGCATGAACATCAATGATTTTAATAAATAAAGACATACTTTCCTCCTTGCTTGAACTGCTTTTTGGAATAGTATGTCTTTTGCTGTTTCATATTATGTAATTTTTCTGATGCATCTGTTTTATGAATTTTCTTCCGGATTCAGATATTTACCAAATGCCTTCTTATAATAAGCTGCAAAGAAGTATCCCATCAGTCCGAAGCCATAGACTAATGTTAAGAAATTAACAAGCAGTACCGTCGTGTTTGCCCAGACGAGTAAGATCATCAAAATTGCCATCTGAATGGTACACTTCATATTGCGCAGTGCCATAAAAAAGGAATAACGGATCGTATCTTTCACCGGATTCACGAATCTTGACTGGACACCAAACACATAAAGCAGTGATAAAAAATACGGAATAGCAAGGATCATTGCCGCACCCTGCATACACACACCAAGTGTATCTTTTGCCTGATTCCCCATCATAAAATCAAATCCTAAGAGAATTCCAATTACAAGATAGATTAACCAGATTTCCGTTGCCTGTTTAAAATTTTCTTTAAAGGATGAAAAGAAATTAGAGGTGACATACCCCTCCCTATCATGCAATTTCATGCTCGCATAAAGCAATGCGCTCGTCGATGCGCCAATCGTAAAAATCGGCAGTGAACAGATCACCCAGTATAAATTGAGAATAAAAATCTTTCCAATCGTATCGATTGCACGAAAAACAGCATTATCCACATCAAAAATTCGATTCCACATAATTAAAACGTACCTTTCCAGACTTTTCTTCTATTAGTCTACACGCATTTATTTTATCTGACAAGTGTCATACAGCTTCTGAATATACGCTTTTGCCTGCACTGCATTTTCCGGCGTCGTATTTTCTAAAGTTGTATGGATATAAGGCTTTTTCTCTTTGATAAAACGAATAATCTGCGTATAATCCATCTCCCCGGTTCCCGCAGCCACCGAAACCAGTGCTCCATCTTTTACGATAAAATCTTTGATATGGATCACTGCGATATCCTCTCCAAGCACCTCAATCGCCTCCGCGATAATGGATTCGCGCTCTTTGTAATTACTGATGTCCAAAAGATTGACTGGATCAAAAATAATCTGCAGATTCGGAGAGCCAATTTCATCCAGCACTTTTCTTGCTCTCTTCGGATTGCATACAATATGCTTATACACCGGTTCAATTGCTAAGATCACACCCATTTTTTCCGCATACTGCACGACCGGTCTGACATTTTTGATAAAAATATCCAATGCCTCTTCCGAGTGATTCCGTTCCTCAAAACTGTAAGATTCATTCACAGCACCTGTCTCAGTTCCCACGACGCCTGCTCCAAGGAGCGATGCCATACGGATATGCGCCATATAGCGGTGTACGTTCTTTTCCAAAGCTGCCTGATCCGGTGTTGCAAGATTCAGATAACATCCCAGTACCGCAACATCCAGATGATGCGCTGCAAAAAGTTTTTTCAGATAACAGGAAAAACCGGGTGTCAGCACACTGTCTGCCACAGAGTACTCCGAGATTACTTTTTTCAAAGCGAGATGCGCACAGGAAAATCCCTGTTCCTCTGCGATCGCCACACGTTCTTCCAATGTCCCTTTTTTTGTATCATGTAAACGGATTCCTATCTGCATATCCTCTTCCTCTCTGATTTTTCAAACATTTATCCTTCTTTTATTTCTGTATCATTTCATCCACATCAACTGCTTCCACCGGCGCTCCGTCTGCCCCAGTCACCTGCACGTGATCTAAAACCAATTTTTCAACATTGTGTACATAAATACCTTTTTTACTGCATGGTTCCACACCATTTGACATGATTGGAACCCCCATCTCTGCCTCTTTTGCAAAAGAGATCTCTACATTCTTCATGGTAATGCTCTCAATCTTGCTCTCCGGCAGTCCATCAAAATAAGCCGCTGCGACATGACAATTCTCTGCCTTAATATTTTCAAAGCAGAATTTCCGCATTTCCGGTGTCCGCTCATCCACCGGATAGCACGCTCTCGACTGCACATACTCAGTTCTTCCATCTGGATCGCAGAAATAGAACGCATTGGCGGTAAACGGTGTCATCACATGATCCATTTCAATGTCCCGGAATGTGATTCCGTCCAGCACCGAATCTTTGCCCCTGCCCCGTCTTGTCTTGATGCGGAGTCCACGGTCTGTGTGTGAAAAGCAGCATTTTTCCACCAGCATGTTTTTCACACCGGCTCCAATCTCGCTTCCCACTGTGACCGCTCCATGTCCGTTTTCCATAAGGCAATGGCAGATGTGTGTGTTCTCCGCCGGTGTTTTGTACTTCCGTCCCATATAGATTTTTCCTGATTTTACCGCAATGCAGTCATCTCCAAGCGAAAAATGCACACCTAAGATCTCTACATTTTTGCAGGATTCCGGGTCTAATCCGTCTGTGTTTGGAGACTGTTTTGGATTCTCCACCAGAAGGTCACAGAATCTCAACTGATCACTGAAATACGGATGGATCACCCACGCCGGGCTGTCATGGAAATACAGTCCCTGCACATTTACATTTTCACAGTGATTTAAAAACAGCATTCTTGGACGGAATGCACCCACCATCACTTTCTCATTCTTCCACCAGTTCTCGTGGTTTGCACAGCCATTGATACTGCCCTCTCCATAGAGATTGATATCCCTTACGCCGATCCCTGTGATAATTCCTGCGAACATCGGAAGTGGATTTCCCTCCCATGTTCCAAGGTTATATTCCTCCATCTCATCATAACTTTCAATGAGTCCCGGAAATTTTGCAAAACGGTCACGGTCTGTCTCTGCCTTTAACTCAGCACCTTTGGCAATCTCCAGGTTCAAACCACTCTTTAAAAAGATACTTGTGATCCTATAAACGCCCTTTGGGATCAGGACACGGCTCTTTGGCGGACATGCCATGATCGCCGCCTGAATGAAACCGGTATCATCCGATATTCCATCTCCTTTAGCGCCGAACTTTTTCACATCCAACGTGACATATTCATAATCCGTCGTAAACTCTGCGGCTGCGACTACTTCCTCTGCATGAGTAACTTTTATCTCATAATCTGTATCCGGCTTTAAATCAAACACAGATGTCACAACGGTATCTGTCGTCTTTATCTCCTTATTATTTAAAAGGATTTTATATTCTTTTTTTGTGTGATATATTCCACCATCATCTAACAAAAAGGTCGCACTCCGTGCGGTTTTCATCACAAGACTTATCTGCATCTTTGCAATCCTCATCTTTACTCTTTTCTATTATTTCCTCAGTACTTTTTCTGTTAGAAAAAAGGATGGCTGCAAATGCTGCCACCCTTTTATTATACCTTAATTTAACCTTTTACACCACCGGCTGAAATACCATCTACGAATTTGTCCTGAGCCATAAAGAATACGATCAGGGAAGGAATGATGGAGATCAGTGATAATGCTAAAATTCGGTTCCACTGGAATCCTGCATCTGCATCCATCGACATTTTTACGAAAATAGCAAGTGGATATTTTGCAGGAGTATTTACATAAAGCAAAGGTCCCATAAAGTCATTGGATGACCACATAAACTGGAATAATGCACAGGATGTGATCGCCGGAGACAACATCGGAACGATGACTTTGATCAATGTCTGTACGGAGTTACATCCGTCAATTTTGGCAGCTTCATCCAGCTCTTTTGGTACATTGCGCAGGAACTGTACTAACATGAACACAAAGTATGTATCTGTCGCAAACAAAGTAGGAACAATGATCGGGAGATACAATTTGGAATCAACCCATCCTAATTTGGAAAACAGGATAAACTGTGGAACATTTAATACTACCTGTGGAAGGAATAAGGTTGCCATCATAACCGCAAACAGAAATCCTCTTCCCTTAAATTCAAAACGCCCAAAACCATATGCAGTGATTGTAGCTGAGATCATGGTGAATACAACTTTTGGTATTACATAGGAGAATGTGTTAAGCATCGCTTTCCATACGTTGATCGTACCACCATAATTCTGCATTGCTGCTTTATATCCATCTAAGCTCGGATGTGCGGTAAAAAGTCCGATACTTGAGAAAATCTCTGCGTTGGATTTAAAAGTTGCTCCAACCATCCAAAGTAAAGGGTAAACCATTACAAATCCAACCAGGATCAGGACGGTATATCTTAAAATCAAATTAATGATATGTTTTGTCTTGCTCTCAGCAGCCATTTATTTACCCTCCTCATCTGAATAGAATACCCAGTATTTCTGACTTAAGAATGCAATGATCGTAAAGATCATTAAGATCACGAATAATACCCATGCCATTGCACTTGCCATACCCATGTCATACTGCTGGAATGCGCTGTTATAAATCAGCAGTGATACCAATGTTGTAGAGTTTCTTGGTCCACCTTTTGTGATGATATATGGTCCGTTGAACTCCTGGAATGCCTGACAGAGCTGTGTTACAAGGTTATAGAAAATAACCGGTGTAATGATTGGTACTGTTACAGAAAAGAACTGACGCCATTTACCCGCTCCATCTATAGCTGCTGCCTCGTAAAGATCCTGTGGTACTCCTTTTAAAGCAGCAAGGAAGATCACCATTGCTGAACCGAACTGCCATACACGAAGTAAGCAGATAACGATCAGGGAATATTTTGGATCACTCAGCCAGCTTGGTCCTGTGATTCCGAAGAATCCCATGAATGTGTTTAACAAACCGTCATCACGGAATACTGCTTTCCATAATACTGCGATTGCTACTGAACCACCTAAAATAGATGGAATATAATATGCCGTACGGAAGAAATTGACACCTTTGATCTTAAAGTTCAAAATGTAGGCAATAAATAACGCAAATACTAACTTTAATGGAACTGTGATAAATGCATATTTAAATGTTACCTTTAATGCCGTCACGATCTTTCTTGTTGTGAATACATCAATATAGTTCTGGAGTGTTCCAATTTCATGGAATCCCTTGAACAGGTTATAATCTGTAAAACTATAGAATAAAGATGATGCCATCGGATAAAATTTGAATGCCAAAAATCCGAATAGCCATGGAAGAATAAAGAAAAATCCTATATTCTCTTTACAGACATCTTTGAATGACTTTTTTTTCTGTGGTATTTTACCTGCCCCCGCAGTTGTTTTCTTAGCCACCTCTCATACCTCCTGTTAACTGTGATTACATAACCCGGATAAACTGTGCATATGCCATCATCATGATACCCATAGACACATCATCCTTTTGATCAAATGGTTCATCTATTGCACCATCAATAAGTGTTCGTCCTGTTTCCAAATACTTTTCAGGATTTAATATCCCTATATTGCATGCCTTTAAAATTGCATATCCCATGCATACTTTCTGCATCTTTGCATCTCCACCCAGTGGAATGCACTTGATGGTCTTTTTAAAAATCTCCTGCAGAGATTTGTAATGTTCAAATATCTCTATACTCATGTGATCCAATACATCGATCAGAGCCATCACATACCAAATTGCGTCTTTCCCACTTCTCATCTCTGTAAGCTGGTTTACAATATCATTGTATCCTGCCTTATTATGGTATCTGGTCTCATATTCCATGTAAAACGGAAGCACTTCATACAAATGCTGTCCTGTCATGAGTTTTTTATGATCCCCTTCTTCACACAGGCTGCCTTCTGCAGTCCTTGACAATCCCATCAGATCGTCTTTCATTCTTTCAATATACTCTTTGTACTTCTCCTCACCGGTCTTTTCATATGCAAAAATCCATGCAGATCCGGCGTTTATTTTCTTTGTCACATCTGTCTTTGAAAAGGCGTTCTCCCATTCCTCTGACATTTTTTCTACATATTGCAGAATAAACTTCTGATACCTTTCATCCTGTGTGGCTGCATACATCTGTCTGCACCCATTTAACAGGCAGCCGATATCTGTTCTTCCCTTCCATTCGGTATTTTCCAGATATCCACCGATCGTTTTATCAAAATCCATATTAACACCATTTTTAAAACAGGGCTGCTGTCTTTGCAGCAGCCCCAGAAGAATCTGTATCTCTTTTTTATTACTGTGCAATAACTCCTGTAATACCATCGATCAATACATCTGCTGCTTCATCAGCTGTGTAATCACCATAGCTTAATCCTGCCATTGCATCATAGTAAACACCATCAGAACCTTTTAACTGGGAATCCTCAAAGTATGGATCCAGGCTGTTGCTTACCCATGCAAGAACTTTTCCGTTTGCTTCTACAACTGTCTCATTTAATAATCCGGCGTCATTTGCTGCTGTAAGAGCGGATTTAGAAACCGGAATACCTCTTTCAGATGCTAAGATCTGTGCTGCTTCTTCATTGTTTGCAAGATAATTTACAAGCATAGCTGCTTCCTTTGGATGAGCGGTCTGTGCGTTGATTGCCCAGCACATGGAAACTTTAGCATAACCACCTTTGTTATCACCAAGGTCTGTTAAATAGTCACCAACAACAAGTTCACGTCCTTCTTCTAATGCTGCACCGAATTTGCTTGCAGAAGAATCCCACTCGAAGATACCTGCATAATGTCCATCGATCCAGTTCTGGTTCTGGTCAAGAGAAGCTGCTCCGTCACCGGCGATTGTTGCGATAGAAGGAATCACATGTGCATCCTCTAAAGACTGAATGAACTCAAGACCTTCTACGATCTGATCTTTTGTATAGTTTAATGTATCTCCTGTTACCCAGTCTGTTCCATATACGGATTCAAGATAGTAAACCATAAGGATCATTCTGTCGTATTCGCCTAAAGCTAATGGATAATAGTCATCACCGTAAGCTTTGAATTTCTCTCCACAGTCTTTTAATGCAGCAAGTGTTGTAGGAATCTCGCATCCAACTTCATCAAATGTTGTTTTGTCCCAGTAGAAAATTCTACCTGTCATGGAAATTGGAAGTCCTGCTAAAGATCCGTCAGATGCTTCACACATGGAAAGATATTTCTCATCTACCTGTGAAAGATCGATTACGCTTGCATAGTCATTTAAGTTTAAGAATGTTGTTCCATCAGAATCATACTGTGTGATCCAGTTCCAGTTGATCTGGTTTACATCCTGTGCGGTTCCTGCTGCAAAAGCAGTTGCCATTTTCTCTTCCCATCCATCCCATGCGGAATAGGTTGTTTCAACTGTGATTCCTGGATACGCTTTCATAAATGCGTCAACTGCTGCCTGTGTAGCTGTATGTCTTGAATCACCACCCCACCAGGAAATTGTTAATGTACATTCATCATAAGAGCCATCATCTTCGGCAGCTGCTGCTTCTGTTGCAGGTGCTGCATCCTCGGCTGGTGCCTCTGCTTTGTCTGTGCTTGCACTGTTGTCTGCTGAACCCCCACAGGCTACTGTTGTAAGGGCCATAGCTGCTACCATTCCAGCTGCCATTACTCGTTTCATAAATTCCTTTTTCATAGTTTTCTTCTCCTTTATTCTTATATTAGTCGATATGACAATTCTTTTTCCTTCCCAGTTTGTTTCTTTGTCATATCGCTATTATGTAAGTGCTTACATTTTGTATTATAGCATAGTCTTTTAAAAAATGCACTACTTTTTTCATATTTTTTTCATTTTTTTGTGCATTTTAATAACGCGCAGAATTGACCAGAAAATATGCTTTTATGGCTGTTTACCAATGTAGGCAAGAATTCCGCCATCGACATATACAACATGACCATTCACAAAATCAGATGCGTCAGAAGCCAGGAAAACTGCCGGTCCCTGCAGATCCTCTGCCTGTCCCCATCTCGCTGCAGGAGTCTTTGCAATAATAAACTGGTCAAACGGATGTCTGCTTCCATCCGGCTGGATCTCACGCAGTGGAGCCGTCTGAGGTGTTGCAATGTAACCAGGTCCGATACCGTTACACTGGATGTTGTATTCGCCATACTCAGATGCAATATTTTTTGTAAGCATTTTCAAACCGCCCTTTGCAGCTGCGTATGCAGATACTGTCTCACGGCCAAGTTCTGACATCATAGAGCAGATGTTGATAATTTTTCCATGTCCTTTTTTGATCATGGATGGAATCACTGCTTTGGATACAATAAACGGAGCATTCAGATCCACATCGATGACCTGTCTGAATTCAGATGCTTTCATCTCACACATTGGAATACGTTTGATGATTCCGGCATTGTTCACAAGAATGTCGATCACGCCGACTTCCTTCTCAATTTTTGCAATGAGTTCATTTACCTGCTCCTCATCCGTTACATCGCAGACATAACCGTGTGCTTTGATTCCTTTTTCCTCATAAGCTGCAATCCCCTTGTCTACCAGCTCCTGTTTGATATCATTGAAAACAATTGTTGCGCCGGCTTCTGCATAAGCAGTTGCGATCGCAAAACCGATACCATAGGATGCTCCTGTGACAAGAGCAATTTTTCCTTCCAGTGAAAATTTGTCTAAAATAGCCATATACTTCTCCTCTTTCTCCGGGTTTCCCGGTTATATTCTTTTTATAATGTAACACCCTGTTTAAAAATCGCCATATCATGGAATCCCGCTTCCTCGCTACAGACTTTTTTACCGGATGCAACTTCTACTACATAATCAAATAGCTTCTGTGCCGTCTCATCCAATTCCTGATCTTCCACCAGCACTCCCGCATTAAAATCAATCCAGTTCTTCTTTCTTCCGGCAAGGGAACTGTTGCTTGAGATTTTGACTGTCGGAACCGGAGATGCAAATGGAGTTCCGCGGCCGGTGGTAAACAACACAATATGTGCCCCGCTGGCAGCAAGTGCTGTCGCAGCCACAAGGTCATTTCCCGGTGCACTGAGCAGATTCAGTCCCGGTGCCACTACAGGTTCGCCGTAGGCAAGCACACCCTTCACCGGAGCATTTCCCGACTTCTGGGTACAGCCAAGCGACTTGTCTTCCAGAGTGGAAATACCACCTTTTTTGTTTCCCGGAGACGGATTCTCATAAATCGTCTGGTGATTATCTTTAAAATATTGTTTGAAATCATTGATCAGTTCTACCGTCTTATCAAACAACTGCTCGTTCTCACAGCGGTTCATAAGGATCGTCTCAGCACCAAACATCTCAGGTACTTCCGTGAGGATTGTCGTTCCTTTTTTGCTGATCAGAAGATCTGAAAATCTTCCCACAAGAGGATTTGCGGTAATGCCGGAAAATCCATCGCTTCCACCGCACTTCATGCCAATGATCAGTTTTGAAACGCTGATCGGTTCCCGCTCGAAGGCAGCTGCATAATCGATCAGTTCCTCAAGCAGTTCCCCGCCTTTTTCCATCTCATCTTCCACTTCCTGACAGACGAGGAACTTCACACGCTTTTCGTCATAATCACCAATGTATGGTTTTAATACATCAATGTTACTGTTTTCACAACCAAGTCCAAGCACCAGCACTCCGCCCGCATTCGGATGGTTGATCAGATCCGCAAGGATCGTTCGTGTATGCTCCTGATCATCTCCCATCTGGGAACATCCATAAGGATGTGGGAATGCGATCACTTCCTGCACGGAACCTTTCACCTTTGCATTCGCCCGTTTTGCCAGGGCAGTTGCAATATTGTTGACACAGCCAACCGTCGGAATAATCCAGATTTCATTTCTGACACCGACTTTTCCATCCGGTCTCTGAAAACCAAGGAATGTGGCATCCTCTGTTATTTTTTCTTCCATGTGTACCGGTTCATATTTGTATTCCAGCAGATCTCCAAGTGCAGTTTTGATATTGTGCGTGTGAACCCACTGTCCCGCTTTGATATCTTCCTTCGCAGTACCTATACGGAATCCGTATTTGATAACATCTGCGCCTTCGCAGATATCTTTCACTGCCATTTTATGTCCGGCAGGAATTGTTTCAAGAGCTTCGATCTCCGTGTTTTCCAATGAGATCTTTTCTCCTTTTTTCATTTCTTTCAATGCAACGATCACATTATCATTTTCGTTGATTTTCATAAAGTCTTTCATTTCTGTTGGACTCCTTATTTATTATGCAAAAATTTTCTCCATTGCCTTTCTCATACCAGATGCACGGATCTCTGTAAGATAAGAAGCAACTGCATCTTCCACGCCTGCAAGACTGCTTAAATCCTCTCCCCAGAAGTCTTCATTCGAAAGGACTGCATGTGCGAATTCTCTTGGCTCTTTGCTGCTGTTTGCCGCAAAAAATTCCAATACTGCAGCATCATCCAAAATATTGTATTCCTGCTCTCCACGGTGTCCGATCAACGCTTTGTCCCTGATCTCTGTTCCAGTGTAGAATGCCATCAACGCTGCAAGTGAGAATGTCAAATGCTCGGGAAGTTTTCCTTCTTTTTCAATATATCCCAAAAAGCTTGGCATGCATCTCGCTCTCCATTTTGAAACAGAGTTCAAAGAGATGGATAATAATGCATGTTTTACATAAGGATTGTTAAATCTTGTGATCACTGCATTTGCAAAATCGATCAGATCCTGTTTTGGCAATGTCAGTGTCGGGATCACTTCCTCAAAAATTGTCTTCTTCATAAAGTTGAAGATCAGTTCATCCTGCATGGATTCGAGAACAATATCATTTCCTGCCAGATAAGATGCGAGAACAAAGGAAGTATGTGCTCCGTTTAAAATTCTTACTTTTCTCTGCTTGTAAGGTTTCTGGTTGTCTGTGAAGATCACCGGCAGACCAGCTTTTGGGAGTGGGAACTCCTCACTGATATCTTTTGCACTCTCGATCACCCACAACGCAAATGGCTCACCGGTAACAATCAGGTTATCCTGATATCCAAATTCTTTGCAAAGCTCTTCTGCCTCATCTCTCGGATATCCGGTTACGATACGGTCTACTAATGTAGAGGTGAACACACATGCCTCATTGACCCAGTTTGTGAATCCTTCTTCCAGATTCCAAAGTGCTGCCAGTTTTAAAACACATTCTTTCAAATGGATTCCATTATCGTCGATCAGCTCTACCGGAAGCATCACAAGCCCCTTGTCCGCCGCACCGTTAAAATGTCTGTATCTCTCATATAAGAACTTTGTCAGTTTTCCCGGATAACTCTTTGGAGGATTTAACTCTATTTTATCTGTATCGTCATAGACGATTCCTGCTTCCGTTGTGTTGGATACAATAAAACGTAACGTATCTAATTTTGCATATGCTGCATACTTTTCATATTCTCCATAGGCATCTACCACATCCGTCACGCTGGTCACGATACGATTGATACGTTTTGGTTCTCCGTCCACAATTCCTCTCAACTGTACTGTGTACTGACACTCCTGATCATGGAAACGATCCAGTGTTCCAAACTCGATCGGTTTTACAAGTACGATATCTCCATTAAAATCTCCGCTCTCATTTGCAATATCGATCATGTAATCCACAAATGCACGAAGAAAATTTCCCTCACCAAACTGTAATACTTTGACAGGTCTTTCTACTTTTCCTGTCTTTGCTTTACTTAAAAGTTCCATTTCCAGCCTCCCGATTCATTTTTTCATCATTGTTTCGCTTTATTTATTTTTACAATTTGTAAGCGTTTACATTTTGTATTCTTACACCTTTTTTCAATTTCGTCAATATGTATTTTTGATTATTTTGTACATTTCGCATATTTTTGTTGATGTTGCACGTATTATTTTAACATTTTTGTTATTTTTGCCATTTCTTTTGTTGCTTTATTTTTTTGCTTGTTGTATAATATTTATGATTGCAGTGTAACTGCTTTCATTTTTATAATACATAAGCAGCTTTATAATAATGTAAGGAAGTCCATTTCTTACATAGAACACATTTTTCAGGGGATTTACTATGGCAATGACAATTTACGACATTTCAAAAAAAGCCGGTGTTTCCATCGCCACTGTATCACGTGTTTTAAATGGCAGTGAAAACGTCCGCCCATCCACCCGCAAAAAAGTCATGGATGTCATCGACAAATACGATTACACTCCAAATGCTTTTGCACGTGGCATGGGACTGCATTCCTTAAAAACGATCGGTATTCTCTGTGCAGATTCGTCTGACCTTTTTCTTGCAAAGGCAGTCTACTTTCTGGAGCAGGAATTACAGGCAAACGGATACGAATCTCTTTTATGCTGTACCGGTTATAATCTGGACATCAAAAAGAATTACCTTAATTTAATTCTTTCCAAAAAGGTGGACAGCATTATATTGGTAGGTTCTAACTTCATCGGTTCCACCGAGGATGAAAACCAGTATATTAAGGATGTTTCCACGCAGGTTCCAATCATGCTGTTAAATGCTTCCTTTGATTATCCGAATGTTTACAGTACACTCTGTGATGATTATGGAACCATGTTTGAGGCAACAGCTGAAATGATCCAGGCAGGAATCACGGATATCCTGTATCTATATGATTCCAAATCCTACAGTGGCTTAAAGAAGCTTCACGGATTCCGCGATGCAATGAAAGAGCACAATATTCCGGGTTTTGAAAAACTGATCCACTTTTACGACGGCAATATCGAACATCTGGATGAGATTGCCGACTTTGTGGCAGACATTGCAAAAAAAGGGGCGTCTTTTCATGGCATCATGACTTCTGACGATTCCCTTGCGATTGGCAGTATCAAATATGCGCAAAAAAAAGGGATTCGCATCCCGGAAGACCTTTCCGTTATGGGATATAACAACTCCATGCTGACAAACTGCTGTACACCGGAGCTGACTTCTGTTGACAACCGTTTAGAAACCCAGACACACCAGTTAGTCCAGACATTGCTCGGTGTTTTAGCCGGAGAGGAAATGCCAAAAAAATCGATTTTCTCTGGAAAAATCATAAAACGAGGAACAACATTATTTTAACTTTTAGGAGGACATTATTATGAAACCATTTATGGACAAGAATTTTCTTCTTTCCAACGAAACAGCTCAGAAATTATATTTTGATTATGCAGCGACAACACCTGTATTAGATTATCACTGCCATATCAATCCACAGGAGATTTACGAGGACCGCCAGTTCGAAAACATCACTCAGGTATGGCTCGGCGGCGACCACTACAAATGGCGCTTTATGCGTTCCTGCGGTGTGGATGAATACTACATCACCGGGGAAGCTCCAGACAAAGAAAAATTTTTGAAATGGGCTGAGTGCTTAGGAAAAGCAATCGGAAACCCACTTTTCCACTGGAGCCATCTCGAATTGCAGAAATATTTCGGATACCACGGTGTTTTGAACAAAAAAACAGCGGAGGAAGTCTGGAATCTCTGTAACGAAAAGCTTGCAGATCCATCCATGTCTGTCCGCAATATCATCAAACAGTCCAACGTAACTTTGATCTGTACAACAGACGATCCTGTTGACAGCTTAGAGTGGCACAAAAAGATCGCAGAGGACAACAGCTTTGACGTTCAGGTTCTTCCGGCATGGCGTCCTGATAAAGCAATGAATATCGAAAAACCAACTTATCCTGATTACCTTGCGACTTTATCTGATGTTTCCGGCATCAAGGTAGATTCCTTTGCTTCTTTGTGTGAGGCATTAAAAAGCCGTATGAACTTCTTTGCTTCCATGGGATGCTCTGTATCCGATCACGGTTTAGAGTATGTGATGTACGCTCCTGCTTCTGCTGAGACTGTAGAATCTATTTTTGCAAAACGTCTTGGTGGAGCTTCCATCACAAAAGAGGAAGAAATCATTTTCAAAACAGCATTTATGGTTTTTGTTGGAAAAGAGTACGCTAAGAGAAACTGGGTAATGCAGCTTCATTATGGATGCAAACGTGACAACAACACTCCAATGTTCAACAAACTTGGTCCTGATACCGGTTACGACTGCATCAATAACTATGCTCCATCTTCTGAGATGGCAGATTTCTTAAATGCATTAAACAGTACAGACGAGCTTCCAAAAACCATTTTATACAGCTTAAATCCAAACGATAACCAGTCCATCGGTACGATCCTTGGATGTTTCCAGGATTCTACTGCTGTTGCAAAGATCCAGCAGGGTTCCGCATGGTGGTTCAACGATCATAAGACCGGCATGACTGACCAGATGATCTCCCTTGCAAATCTCGGAAACCTTTCCGGTTTTGTTGGAATGTTAACAGATTCCAGAAGCTTTTTATCTTACACACGCCACGATTATTTCAGAAGAATCCTCTGCAATCTGATCGGCACATGGGTAGAAAACGGGGAATATCCGGCTGATTATGAGACACTCGAGGAAATTGTACGTGGAATTTCTTATAACAATGCTGTAAACTACTTTAATTTTGATTTAGAGTTAGCAAAATAATTTTTATTTAAGGAGAAGGATGTATTATGGAATTACGAACTGCCGCATCTCCAAGAGATGTCAAGCATTACACAACGGAGCGATTAAGAGAAGAATTTTTGATTAACGATCTGTTCCAGCCGGATCAGATCAAACTGGTATACAGTCACATCGACCGTATCATTACCGGTTCTGCTGTTCCTGTAAAGCCTTTAACTCTGACTGCCGGAGATGAACTCCGTGCACAGTATTTCTGCGAGCGGCGTGAGCTCGGTGTCATAAACATCGGGGAAGCCGGAAAAATCACTGTCGATGGCAAAGTATATAACGTTGGTCATAAAGAAGGCATGTATATCGGAATGGGTTCCAAAGACATCACTTTTGAGAGTGTTGATCCATCTGCGCCTGCCAAATTCTACTTAAACAGCGCTCCTGCCCACAGAACCTGTCCAACTGTTCTGATCAAACCGGAAGGAACACCGGAAGATGGCGTTGTGATCGTAAAAGACTGCAATAAAGTAGAATTAGGTTCCTTAGAATCTGCCAACCACAGAACGATCTGTAAATATATCCTTCCCGGTCAGGTCGAGAGCTGTCAGTTAGAGATGGGAATGACAAAATTAGAACCGGGAAGTGTGTGGAACACGATGCCTTGCCACACGCATGACAGACGTATGGAAGTCTATCTGTACTTTGATATGCCAGAAGATGCCCTTGTCATGCATTATATGGGAGAGCCAACGGAAACACGTCATATCGTGATGCGGAACGAGCAGGCAGTCATCTCCCCTAGCTGGTCCATCCACTCCGGCTGCGGCACCCAGGCTTACACATTTATCTGGGGAATGGTTGGCGAAAATCAGGACTTTGATGACATGGATAACTGTGACATGAAAGATCTGATGTAGTTTTTTCATCATCCATCCTACATTTTTTTTGAGAGAAGGTATTATTTTTATGAAAATAGCATTAATCAACGAAAACAGTCAGGCTGCCAAAAATGAACTGATTTTCCAGACGTTAAAATCAGTCGTTGAGCCTATGGGGCACGAAGTTGTCAATTACGGAATGTACTCCGCCGAGGACGATCATCCGCTCACTTATGTACAAAATGGAATTCTTGCCGCTGTATTATTAAACTCCGGGGCTGCTGATTTTGTTATTACAGGCTGCGGAACCGGCGAGGGTGCTATGCTCGCCTGCAACGCTTTCCCAAAGGTACTCTGCGGTCATATTGAATCTCCGTTAGATGCCTATCTGTTCTCACAGGTAAACGATGGAAACTGTATTGCGCTCCCATTTGCAGAAAATTTTGGTTGGGGCGGTGAATTAAATCTCACTTATATTTTTGAAAAATTATTCTGCACTCCTGGTGGCGGCGGCTATCCAAAAGAACGTGTTGTGCCGGAACAGCGCAATAAGAAGATTTTGGATGAAGTGAAGGCTGTTACACACAAGGATCTTGTCACGATCTTAAAAGAATTAAATCATGAGCTTGTCAAAGGGGCATTCAGTGGGGAACACTTTGCAGAATACTTCTTTGCTGACTGCAAGGATGACGACATCGCTGACTGCGTCCGTGAAATATTGAAGTAACCGGAGTTTAGGTTTTGAACTGCCGCTTGTAGGTGGTGTTACGGATTTTCGTAGGTTATGTTAATTGCATGCCTATAAAGTATTTATAAACATAAAAATAGAACTGTTTGTTTTCAGGAACGCTTCCGCTTGTTGTCGCTGGCAACGGTACTAAGAAAGTATCCATCGTGATTTCAAAATCCAATTACATTGTCTTTTGAAATCGCAATGTCTACTTTCTAAGGACCGGCCGCTCCCAAAATCCTGAAAACAAATCAGTTCTATTTTTTATTAAGCCAA
>OFMH01000513.1_pt1 | contig 27608 bp, 24 predicted proteins | sample 1541761 | NCBI WGS metagenome assembly OFMH01 (sample SAMN04209249, study PRJEB22552) | human gut metagenome | biome: gut; material: feces | host: Homo sapiens | place: USA: Oklahoma
CGCTGCGCATTGCTGTCCGTTTTTACTGCGCGCTCTCCGCTTCCGCGGCGGCGGCAGCAGCGGCGTTGGCCGCGTTCACATCGTGATTCAGATCCTTGATGAAGCAGCGGCGGCGCTTGTGCTGCTCCTTATCGAGACGCTTCCACTGTGCGAGGATGTGGTCGTTCTTCTCGAGCATGGGACCGGTCTCGGCAAACTGCACGCCGTGGCGGTTGCAGCTCTGGCAGACATGATCCATCATGACGGCATTGATGCCCTCGGTCTGCAGGTCCGGCCGCACGGCCGTGAGCAGCATGATGAGCGTGTCGCCGTGGTGCAGGTCATTGAGTACGCCCGCCCAGCCGAACGGGAACAGGCGGCCGTCGGAGTGCTTGAGCGCGACCGAGGGGTCGAGCGTCGTGACGCCGAAGGCGACGAGGTTTTCCTGCTCATCGAGCACGAAGCACACAAACTCCGGGTCGACGAGCGGAATGAATTTCTTGGCATAGCGCTCGATCTGCGCGTCCGAGAGCTCCACGACGCCGTAGAGCGGCGCATAGGCCGCATTAATGAGTTCAAAGACCTGACGGACATAGGGCCCGTACTCGCTCTTGTGATGCAGCGTGGCCACGTGCAGGTTCTTGCGCTTGAGAATGTACTGCGAGAGCTTGTGCAGACGCTCGGCCTCCGTTCCGCCCGGTTCTGGCACGGCAATGCGGTACTCGATCCAGTCGACGTCCTTGCGGTAGCCGAGGCGGGTCAGATGCTCGGGATAATACGGCGCGTTGTAGTACGTGAAAAACAGGCTGCGGCGGTCAAAGCCGTCGACGAGCATACCCTCGCGGTCACAGTCCGTGAAGCCGAGCGGGCCGTGCACCTGATCGCATCCCTTCTCGCGCGCCCAGCGCTCGACCGTGCCGAAGAGCGCCGCCGAGACCTCGGAATCATCCACGAAGTCCACCTGACTGAAGCGCATGCAGTGCGTGCCGAACTTTTCGTTGGCCTTGTGGCTGAGGATCGCGCCGATGCGGCCGACGATCTCCCCATCGCGCCGAGCCAGCCAGCAGCGCGCCTCGCAATAGTCAAATGCGGGGTTCTTGCCCGGTGTCCAGTCATCGAGGTCGTCACCGTAAAACGAGGGGATATAGTTCGGGTTGTCGGCATAGAGCCGGTTGGGATACTGCATAAACTGGCGCAGCTCGTGCCTGGTCGTGACCTCGGTCACGACGACCGGGCTGTGCTTTTCAAACCTTTGCATGGGTCAATCTCCTTATGAAAAACAGTGACCAGCCGGAGTCTGGCCTGGCGATAGTATAGCGCGCCGCGCGCCGGATTTCAACCTTTGCGTGCGTGGTTATTCACCCAATCGGCACGGTTCGACACGAAAAAGTCCCCGGAGACGAGCTCCGGGGACGGGATTCCTGCGTTTGCTTCAGCTTACAAGAGCTCGGGATACCAGTCGTTGATCGCGTCCACGATCGCCTTGGCCTTTCCCTCCTGACAGATGTCGAGAATCTCGGACGCAAGGTCAAGCCCCCAGTGGACAAAAGCATTTGCATTCATGGTTCTTTACCCCTTTCTTTATGTTCCGTCGCGACACACACATTGGCGGCGGATGGTTGGCGGCAATACCGGTTTATTTACATTTTACGCGCATAATACGCAATGTCAAGCTTCCGCAGCCGCCCAAAGGCATGCACGATGGCGAAAAACGTGTTTCCTGCCGGTTTCTTAGCGGAGTCCTGACAGGATTCCTATGCTTTTCCTGTTTGTCGACTTGCGCGCCGGGCATAAATCGGCTATAATAAACATCACGTTCGTTCCGGAACGAACGGACGCAGCCAATCGCATAAAGAGGGGGGAAGCACATGAAATGCCGCGAGTGCAACGCGGAGCTGCCGCATGGCGCACACCGATGCCGGCACTGCGGGCGACCGATTCTGCACGAAAAAATCTGGAACAACAAGCGTCTGCGCGCACTGTGCATCGGGATCATCATTGTGCTTGTCGCCGTCGGCGCGGGGTTCGCCGTCGTCGCCTCACAGGACGCTGCCGTCAACCGCAGCGTCAAGGACGCCATCTGCAACTTCCAGTTCGACACCGCCGAGACCCGGCGGCGCGACGTGAAACTCTTTCCCGCAGGCGACAACGACCTGCGCACGGAGATCATCCGCACCGGACGGCTCTATCAGGCCGGACAGTACACACAGACGCTGATGTACATCGACGACCTGCACGAAAACTACGCCGACAGCGAGCTGGTGGTCTACAGCGGCGTACTCGATGCCATGGAGGCCAAGAGCCTGCCGCAGATCTACGCCGCGGCCGCAAACGACTACAGCGCGCAGGACTATCAGACCGCGCTGGCCGAGTACACCGTGCTCGCCGAGCGCAACTATTCCGACAGCGCAAAGCGCCTGTTTCTCACAAACGCCCACCTGTGCGAAAGCTTGCAGCAGCTCGCGCTTGCATCCGACATGACCAACGCACAGGCGGCGCAGAAGCTTCTGGATCTCATCGGCTTTTCCGACACGAACCAGCTCCTCATGAGCAACGGCAGCTATGCGCAGGTATTCCTGACCGGAAGCTGGAGCAGCGACGCGGGCGAGCTGACCGTATCCGACGAGGGCGTGACCTGTTCCCTGCCCGGTCTCGGCGAAAAGGACTGCGTCATCCGCGGCAACGCCATCTACGACAGCGCAGATGAGGGTGCTGCGCCGTTCTACCGCTTCTCTGTGCTCAACAGCCGCATGATAATCGCCGACGCCGTCGGCGACGGACGCGCCTACACCATGTTCCGGCAGTGACCGCGACCGATATCCACATCCCCGCAGCATCTCACGCTGCGGGGTGTTTTTGTATCTGTCTTCTATTTTTGAGCGGCGCAGCGGAAAGTGCCGCTTGCCAAGCGCGGCTTTGTTCCGTATAATTGGATTTGGTGGATTTGGAATACAAAACTACAAAATTGGGAGGAAAAAACATGAAAAAACGCATCATCAGCCTGCTGCTGTGTCTGGTTTTGATCGTATCGCTCATGCCGGCTGCGGCCGCGGCGAGCACGAGCGACAGCAAGACCGTCACGGTGCGCTACGCCTCCGGTCACGGAGTGAATACCCATGACTACGCGGCGGCCTTTACCTACAGCGACGAGCTGTTCACCAAGAGCGGCTACACGTACCGGCAGGATCTCGCGGAGATGTCGCTGGGCCTCGCCTTCGCGGCATTTTCCAGCAAGGATTCCGAATATGAGGATCAGCTGGCAACGAGCAACCGCAACTTCATCTCGTTTGCCGAGCAGTGCGGCTTTGAAAACATCCGCTCCAACAAGTGGATGACCCAGCCGGCCGAGACCGACTCGATCGGTATCAACTGCGCCAGCAAGACCATCCGCGACAACGGCGGCCAATACACCCTCATCGCCGTCGGCGTGCGCGGCAACAACTACCACGCCGAGTGGGGCGGCAACGCACGCCTCGGTGCCTCCGGCGAGCACGCAGGCTTCGCCATGGGCCGCGATCAGGTGCTTGACTACCTGCGCGCATACATCGCCGAGACCGGCATCACCGGCCGCGTGAAGCTCTGGATCAGCGGCTACAGCCGCAGCGCGTCCGTGGCCAACATGGTCGGCGGTATGCTCGACGACGGCTGCAGTCTCGGCGCGCGCGTCAGTCTCAGCCCGCACGACCTGTACTGCTACTGCTACGAGCCGCCCATGGGCGCAACCAAGGACGAAGTGCAGGGGCGCGTATATGAAAACATCCACAACATCGTCAACACCAACGACCTTGTGACCTACGTCGCGTTCGACAGCTGGGACTTTGCCCGCTACGGTGTCGACCGCGTCGTGCCGACGAAGGGCGATGCAAACTACCTCAACTACAAGGCGAAGATGCTCAACGAGTTCTACCGCATCCCGAACAACGGCGGCAACATCTACTGGCCCGACCACTTCCAGGCGTGGGGCATCGACCCGAAGGACATCACGAGCGGCGACCTCGGCAAGATCTTCAAGGTCAACATGACACAGGCGGAATTCTACGCCGACCTGTGTGAGGCGATCACGACGTGCCTCGTCTCCTCGCGGCAGGACTATGCCGACAATCTGCAGGATTACCTCATCGCACTGCTCGGCGACATCTTCGGCGCTGCCGACCGCGACACCTCCGGCGTGGCGGAGAGCTTTGCCAAGAAGGTGCAGGACAACGCCAAGAAGCTCTTCTACTCGCTGACCATCCCCGGTATGCTCAAAAACGGCACCGCCGTCAAGCTCCTCACCGGGTATCTGGTCGAGGCGCTCAAGGAAAACGGCATCGTGACCTATGACCTTGACGGCATCCGCGACGCGTTTGCAACGCTCGTTCCGCGCCTGTCCAAGATGGCGCTCAAGTACCCCGGCACGACGATGACGCTGCTGGCGAACCTGCTCGTGATCATGAGCGCACATTTCGGCGAGAGCTGCCTGGCGTGGATGCGCTGCCTGTCGGACACATATATGACCAACAAACAGCGCGTCAGCTACGCGGGACTGTTTGACGACGTGGCCGCAAGCGCGTGGTACGCGCCGGGCGTGGACTACGTCAAGTACGGCCGGCTGATGTACGGCACCGGGAATAACCTGTTCCAGCCCGACGCGCAGATGACCCGCGCCATGTTCGTGCAGGTGCTCTACGCGCTGGAGGGCTCGCCGTCCGTCAGCGGTCTGAGCTGCCCACTGACGGATGCCGGCGGCAGCTGGTACACCGACGCCGTCATCTGGGCATACAACGCAGGCGTGACAGCAGGCGTGTCGGCAACGGAGTTTGCGCCGAACGAGCCGCTCACGCGCGAGCAGATGGTGACGATGCTCTACGGCTACGCAAGCCGCAGCGAGCAGCTCACCGGCGACGCGGGCGCGCTGTCCCCCTATCGGGATCAGGCGAACGTGTCGGCCTGGGCGCGGGAGGCAATGGTCTGGGCCGTGAGCACGGGCATCGTCTGCGGCACGTCCCCCACCACGCTCTCGCCGCAGAAGATCGGCACGCGCGCAGAGGTCGCGACCGTGGTGATGGGATTTTGCGAACAGTAAACCGGACAAATCAAAAAGCGCTCGGGCAAAATGCCCGAGCGCTTTTTGCGCGGTTTTACGCTTTTATCGGATCACGGCTGCACGGCGGCGGCTTTCGCGCCGCGGCAGTTGGCGCGCAGCACCGGCATGAGCGCCGTGAGCGCGATGTCCAGCTTGCGGGAATAGTCCCCTTCCATGCCGTTGTTGATCCAGTCGATGAGCATACCGAACATCATGTCCGTATACATGCGGATGATCGCCTCGAGATCCTCGGGTGCGATGTCCATGTTCTGCGCGTAGCGCGTGATGACCTGACGGGCATAGTAATCGCTCGTCTCCCACGTGAAGCGCTCCAGCTCTTCCTTGCCGTAGCCATGGTAGATATTCAGGATGGCCTGACGATCGTTCGAGAGGTTCGATGCGAGCGTCAGAAAGCCCTCGCGCATGGTCTCGAAATTGCCGTTCGTGTTCAGGAAGTGCTGCACGCGCAGCTCGAATACATACTGCGTGAGCACGTACACATCCGTGAAATAATAATAGAACGTCTTGCGGCTGCAGCCAACGGCATCCGTGATCATCTTGACCGTGATGCGGTCGATCGTATAGTCGTTGAGCAGACGCAGATAGGCGTCTGCGAGCGCCATGCGCGTCCGATTCTGCTTCATGAAGTGTGCCTCCGTTTCGCTGCCGGCAGAGGCCGGCCCGTTGTTTTGAATGTTCTTATAGTAACCCACCTGTCACCATAATTCATTGGCCATTATGTTCTGTTTGTAACATTTTTGCACACTTTGCGAAACCAATCTACTCGTTTGTCCGATTTTTCAAGCATCCAGCTCGCTCTGCAGCTCACAGGTGCGCATCATGAAGGCGGCCAGCTGCGCACGGTTAGCGCCGGCATTCGGGCTCAGCTGCGAGCTGCTCGTGCCGTAGAGCAAGCCCATGGAGACGGCCCAGGTCGCAGCAGGGTATGCCCACTCGGGAACCGTGTTCCAGTCCGTATAGCCGCCGATCGGGCGCGGGCGGACGCCCTTTTCCGGCCCGTAGGCACGGTAGAGCATCGTAACGAGCTGCGCGCGCGTGAGGCGGTCATCGGGTGCAAAATGCGTGTCGTCTATACCGGCGGCGACCTCGTTTGCATATGCCCAGCGCACCGCGTCGGCGTACCACGCATCCGGCCCGACGTCCTCAAACGGCGTCTCGGGCAGCTCGGACACGTCCGGCTCCCCGGCCATACGGTAGAGGATCGAGACAAGCATGGCGCGCGTCGTCATGCCGTCGGGGTCGAACAGGTCGTTTCCGACGCCGCTCATGAGGCCGAAGAGCACACAGTAGTCGATGCCCTTGTGCGCCCAGCTGTCGGCGGAGACCATATCGTCAAAGGCACCCCCGGCGCAATACTTATCGCCGATGCAGGGGTCGGGGATCCTGGCCGTCTCGGTCTTGCCGCAGATGGAGCAGGTGCGCTCCATGTTCACGGCACCGTCGTCGGTCTCGATGGCCGTCCAGGCGCTCCAGTGGTGGACGGGATAATAATACTGCACCGCCTCCGTGACGCGCTCGCTGCCCTTGAAATAGTTCACGGTGCTGCCGTTCGTGAGCGTCATGGTATAGATCGTCTGGTGAGCCGGGTCAAGCACACGGTACTCCGTGGCTGAGACCTGACCGATAATCATGACATAGTGGCCGTTGGCCGAGTAGCTGTTGAGGTGGATGATCGGCGGGCTGTAGCTGCCCTCGCCGCCGACGTAGCGCGCGATGGCCTCGGCGAGCGAGGTCTTGCTGTACGTCGCGCCGCTGAAAGCAACATCCTCCGGCGTCGTGGCAAAGGGCGCGCCGTAATGCCCGCGGCTGCGCCAATAGTCGCCGAGCGCGCCGGGCGTGGCATCGATGCCGAGGTAGGACAGGGCCATGGAGATGCACGCCGTAAAGCACTCATGGTTGGCATAGCCGACATAGCTGCCCCAGTAGTCGGCGCAGAACTGATCCGTATAGGACGGCACCTGCGAGATGTAACGCACGGTGCCCGCTTTCACGCCGGAGTTTTTCGCATATTCCACGCTCGCATACGGCGCGGCATCCACCCGGCTGGCCGCCGCTGCGCCCAGCGTCAAACAGGGCAGCAGCCCCGCGAGCAGGCACAGCGTCAGCGCCAGACTGACAATTCGTTTCTTCATAGATAATACCCTCTGTTCCGGATTTTGCTGAGTGTTGACATAACACGCACACACAGATGCATATTTTACACCAAGTGTTACGAGATTGCAACCTTTTTTGCTTTCCTTTCCAGCATTTGTGGAGCGCAGCAGTGAATTCTGACCGGGTTTGACGCACAAAGTGGGGACGAAAAGAAAACAAGCAAAAGCAGAATTTATCGTTATGTCAACCAAAACTCCGGGCATTTCCGGACTTATGACACGAGCCGGTGAAATCTGCATCCGCGAAAAAGCGATAATAAGATAACGTTTCACTTGACACATATGCAAATGCATAATAAAATGGAAATAGAAGGGGTGCACACCGCATGGTGCTAATACGACCGCCAAAAAACCGCACGACAGCCGCAAAAGACATCCGTGCGAAGAATTATGTAAACCGTTTGCCGAAAGCGAGGCGAGGTCAGCAGATGGGTGTGGGTACAGCCGGCGGCGCAGTCAGCGGGCGCACGGCGGCTGGGCGGGCAGAAAAACGCAAAAGGAGGATGGTACATGGGACAGGAGACAAACGCGGCGCTGCGGCGCAAGCTGCGCACGCAGCGCGCGGCCTACGAGGAGCTGTTGGGGCTCGCGGGCGCGATCATGGCGGCGCTGTGCGTGCGCCGGGGCGACGGCGGCACGCTGCGGCTGCCGAAGCAGGATGTGCACGACGCGCTCACGCGCTATGAATTCGCGGCGGCGGCCGAGGGCGAGGATTACGTGCTCTCGTACCGGGAGCGCGGGACATGATGGACCTTGAGGGCGAAAAGGCGCGCATCCTCGAGCAGCTGGCCGAGATGGCAGCCGACACGACCGTGAAGCCGGAGCTGCGGCTCAAGGCGGCGGGGATGGTGCTCGGTCAGGCGAGCGACAAGGACACCGGCGAGGCAGAGCCGCAGGTGCTGCGCTTTGAGGGCGCGCTCGAGCAATGGAGCCGGTGAGGTGAGGCAATGGCACGCAAAAACGACCCCTATATTTATAAGGTGCTGCGGCGCGAGACGCCGAGTCCGCGCCAGCAGGAATTTTTCCGCGCAGAGGCGGCAAACGTCGCCTACGGCGGGGCGCGCGGAGGCGGCAAGAGCTGGGCCATGCGGCGCAAGCTCGTCATGCTCGCCATGCGCTACCCGGGACTGAAGCTCCTGCTGCTGCGCCGGACGCTGCCGGAGCTGCGCGCAAACCACATCCTGCCGCTGCAGCGGGAGCTTGAGGGATACGCCGCGTGGAGCAGCACCGAGCGCGCGTTTCGCTTTCCGAACGGGTCGCGGCTCGTGATGGGCTACTGCGACAACGACAGCGACTGCGCGCAGTATCAGGGGCAGGAGTACGAGGTGATCGGCTTCGAGGAGGCAACAAACTTTGAGCCCGACTGGCTGACCTTCATCGCGACCTGCCTGCGCACGACGCGCACGGATTTCACGCCGCGCATCTACTATACCTGCAACCCCGGCGGCCCGGGGCACGCGTACATCAAGCGTCTGTTCATCGACCGGGCGTTCCGGGACGGAGAGTCCCCGCAGGACTATGTGTTCATACCGGCAAAGGTCTATGACAATCAGGTGCTGATGCAGCGCGACCCCGGCTATCTCAAGCGGCTCGAGGCGCTGCCGCCGGCAAAGCGGCGCGCGCATCTTGAGGGTGACTGGAACGTATACGAGGGGCAGGTATTCGCCGAATGGCGCGACGACCCTGCACACTACGCCGACGGAAAGTGGACGCACGTGATCGAGCCGTTCGATATTCCGGACACATGGCGGGTATACCGCAGCTTCGACTTCGGGTATGCAAAGCCGTTTTCCGTGGGCTGGTGGGCGGTGGATTTTGACGGGCGGCTCTACCGCATCCTCGAGCTGTACGGCTGCGTGCCCGGCGAGCCGGACACCGGCGTGCGCTGGACGCCGGAGCAGATCTTCACGCAGATCCGCGCCACCGAGACCACGCACCCCTATCTGCGCGGACGGGACATCCGGGGTGTGGCAGACCCCGCGATCTGGGACGCATCGCGCGGCGACAGCATCGCCGACATCGCCGACCGGTACGGCGTGTACTTCGAGCCCGGCGACCACCAGCGCCTGCCCGGCTGGATGCAGGTGCACTACCGGCTCGCGTTCGATGCGGCGGGACTGCCGATGCTGTACGTGTTCCGCAACTGCCGGGACACGCGGCGCACGCTGCCGCTGCTGCGCTACGACGCGCACGCGCCCGAGGACGTCGACACACGGCAGGAGGACCACATCGCCGACGAGATCCGGTATCTGTGCCAGTCCGATCCCATCGCGCCGCGGCCGGCGGTGCAGCGGACTCCAAAAGTGTTCGACCCTCTGAGCAACTAATTATGTAAACGCAAAAAGACTGCGGTGGCAGTCTATTTTTATCGCAAAATTCAAAATGTTATGTAAAGTACTTGCCGGAAACGGCAGCAAAGGAGCGTCTATGACAAACGAAAAAACGAACCCCCTGCCCTACCGCGCGGCGGCAGAGGCCGGGCTGCCGGACATGAGTGAGCCCGTGATCACGCCCGACGACGTTGCGCGCGGCACGCAGCTGCTGCGCCGCTACAAAGACGGCAAGCGCGCACTCGAGGCGCGCATCATCGCCGACGAGCAGTGGTATCGTCTGCGGCACTGGCAGTATCTGCGCGACCGGCGGCGCGAGCAGGGCGCCGACGTGGTTGAGCCGACGAGCGCGTGGCTGTTCAACGCCATCGTCTCGAAGCACGCCGACGCGATGGACAGCTTCCCGGAGGCGGTGATCCTGCCGCGCAGCGAGGCCGACGAGCCGGATGCAAAGGCGCTGTCGGCCATCGTGCCGGCGGTGCTGGAAAAGACGCACTTCGAGCAGGTGTGGTCGGACGCGTGGTGGTATAAGCTCAAGCACGGGTGCGCGGCCTACGGCGTGTTCTGGGACAGCGCCGGCAGCGGCGGTCTCGGCGACGTGGCCGTGCGGCAGCTCGACCTGCTGAACCTGTTCTGGGAGCCGGGCATCACCGACATTCAGGCCAGCCGCAACCTCTTCGTGTGCGCGCTCGTGGACAACGACGACATCGCGGCCGCATGGCCGGAGGCGCGTCCCGGAAGCTGCGGCGTGGAGCTGGCGCAGTATCTCTACGACGACGCGGTGGACACGTCGAACAAGAGCATCGTCGTCGACTGGTACTACAAAAAGCCGCTGCCCGGCGGCGGAACGGCGCTGCACCTCGTGAAATTCACCGGGCGCGACCTGCTCTACGCGAGCGAGAATGACCCCGCCATGGCCGGGGGCTTCTACCCGCACGGACAGTATCCGGTCGTGTTTGACGTGCTCTACCCCGAGGCAGGGACGCCGTGCGGCTTCGGCATGATCGCCGTGAGCAAAGACCCGCAGCAATACATCGACCGGCTGAGCGGCAACCTGCTTGAGATGAGCATGAAGGCCTCCACGCCGCGCTTCTGGGTGAAAAAAGGCTGCGGCGTGAACGCGCAGGAATTTCTCGACTGGTCAAAGCCGCTCGTTGAAGTCGAGGGCAGCATCGACGACGAGCGGCTGCGCCAGATCAGCCTCTACAACCTCGACGGGCAGTGGGTGAATATGCTGCAGCTCAAGATCAACGAGCTCAAGGAGACGAGCAACAGCCGCGACGTGACGCAGGGCAGCGTGTCCGGCGGCGTGACGGCGGCGAGCGCCATTGCCGCGCTGCAGGAGGCCGGAAGCAAATCCAGCCGCGACACACTGCGCGCAAGCTACCGCGCGTTTGAGCGCGTGGTCGAGCTCGTGATCGAGCTCATCCGCGCCTATTACACCGAGACACGGCCGTTTCGCGTGGCGGCGCCGGGCGCGCAGGGCTATACCTTCTGCACCTACTCCAACGCCGGGCTGCGCGCCCGCGTCGTGGGCATGGACACGGACGGCGGGGCGCTTTGCCGCGCGCCGGCCTTTGACGTATCCGTGCACGCACAAAAGGAAAGCCCGTATGCGACCGCATCGCAAAATGAGCTGGCGCGGCAGCTGTACCAGCTCGGGGTCTTTAACCCCGCCTTCGCGCAGCAGGCCGTGCCGATGCTGGAGATGATGCAGTTTCCCGGGCGCGACAAGGTGCTCGAGGCCGTGCGCGGCAGCATCGCGCCGCAGCAGCCGGAGACACCGGAAGCGGACGCGGGCACGGACGCCGACCCGCTGCTGAAAGCACAGGCGGAGAAAAACCGCATCATCACAGAAAGTGCCCGCTGAGGGCAGAAGGGAGAGCAGAGCATGGATGAAAACAACATGACCGCAGCCGGGCAGACCGCCCCCGCCGCGGCGCAGACCGAAGCGACGGTGGAAGCCGCTGAACAGACCGTGACCGTCGGCGCGCTGCGCGGCGCGATCGAGCGCAGGCAGGAGCAGAACATGCGCCGCGCGGCCGAGCATACCGCCGCGCGCTGGTCGCACGAGGCAGACGAGCTGACGGCGCAGTGCCCGGACTTTGATCTGGGCGCGGCGCTGAACGATGCCCGGTTTTGCGCGCTGCTGCGCGCGGGCATAGACGTGCGCACGGCATGGTTTGCGCTGCACGCGCAGGCGCTGCTGGAGACGGCCTGTCTGCGCGCCGGACGCAGCGCCGAGCAGCGCGTGAGCGAGCACATCCGCGCCCGCGGTCTGCGCCCGGTCGAAAACGGGCTGGGCAGCGGCGGCGCGGGCATCGTGGTGCGGCCGGACGTGTCGCGCATGAGCCGCGCCGACCGTGCGGAGCTTGCCGCGCGCGCGGAGCGCGGCGAGCGCGTGAAGCTGAGCCTGTGACCCGCTTCGCGTACATCTGCCGGGACGGGCGGTGCGTGCTGCGCGCGGACGGCCACGCGGACTTCTGCCCGGGCAGCGACATCGTGTGCGCCGGGGCATCGGCACTCATGTGCGCGCTGGCGGGTGCGCTCGACACGCTCGGCGCACAGGGCGTGCAGCGGACGCTCAGCGCCGGACACGCAGCCATCGCAGCCGACGACCGGACCGATGTGCGCGCGGCGTTTACCGTGGCCGTGACAGGTCTGCGGCAGCTTGCCGAGGCCTACCCCGGCCACGTTGCGGAGGGCACCGGCCGCACCCCCGCACAGGAGGAACCCAACGGCAGTGCAGCGGCCGGGTGCTGCCCCGGCGCTGTCCCCGGAAGCGGACAGCAGAGAAAAAAGGAGACATGAGTATGGAAAACATCCGCATGGACCTGCGCCTGTTTGACGCAAACACGCAGGTGACCACCCAGCAGAGCCTGACCGAGGAGATGAAGACGTTCTATTCCGACTACCTCATCGACGCGGCCGAGCCCGAACTCGTGCACGATCAGTTCGCGCAGAAGCACCCCATCCCCGCAAACGGCGGCAAGACGATCCAGTTTCGCCGCTTCGCCCCGCTCGGCAAGGCGCTGACCGCTCTGACCGAGGGCGTGACCCCCGACGGGCAGAGTCTGAGCATGAGCACCGTTGAGGCGGCCGTGCGTCAGTACGGCGGCTACATCCAGATGAGCGACCTGCTGCTGTTGACCGCCATCGACAACAACCTCACCATGGCCACGAAGCTGCTCGGCGCACAGGCCGGACGCACGCTCGACACGATCACCCGCGAGGTGCTCGTCGGCGGCGACAACGTGCAGTACGCCGACGAATCCGTGTCCGCCCGCTACCTGCTGCGCGGCGGCAATGCCGGCGCTGCCGACAACAACTACCTGACCGTCGACTGCATCCGCCGCGCCGTGCGCGCACTCAAAAACGCCAACTGCCGCCGCATCGACGGCGCGTTCCCGGTCATCATCCACCCCGACGTGGCATACGACCTCATGAACGACCCGAAGTGGCTCGCGCCGCACCAGTACGTGGACACGGAGCATATGTACGAGGGCGAGATCGGCAAGATCGAGGGATGCCGCTTCGTTGAGAGCACGGAGGCGAAGATCTTCCACGCCGAAGATCTGGCCGCCGACAGCCGCACGCTGCTCGCAAACGGCGCGGTGAGCGGCAAGACCACCGTCGCATTCGATGGCGGCACGGTCAAGCCCGGCGCACTCGTCGGCCGTCAGGTGCTCATCGGCAATGCCTGCGTGACCGTCAAGGAAAACACCGCAAGCTCCATGACCGTCGACGCCCCGGTCACAGTCGAGGACAACGCCATCCTCTACCCCGGCGAGGCCGGCGCGCAGGGGCGCGACGTGTACGCCACGCTCGTGCTCGGCGCGGATGGCTACGGCACGACCGAGATCACCGGCGGCGGGCTCGAGCACATCGTCAAGCAGCTCGGCTCTGCCGGTACGGGCGACCCGCTCAACCAGCGCGCAAGCGTCGGCTGGAAGGCCACGAAGGTCGCCGTGCGCCTCGATGACAGCGCCATCCGCCGCATCGAGACCTGCAGCACCTACACCGAGTAAAGAAATCCACCCCGTGCCTCCCGCCTTGCGGCGGGAGGCACGCATTCACACAAGGAGGAATACACTATGGCAACCAGAAAAATGACCGACCGCGCCGCCGAGGCCTGGCTGAGCGAACCCGTGACCGTGCACCTGTTTCGTGACAACGGCAGCTACAAGGAGGATAAGATCGTGACCGTCAACGGTGAGACCGTGCGCATCCCGCGCGGCGAGGACGTGACGATCGCGCGCCGCTTTGCCCTCGTGCTCGCGCAGGGTGAGGCGCAGGACGCGCGCACCGGCGCGCTCATCGAGCGCGAGACCGCCCGCTTTGCCGCCGAGAGCGGTGCGCTGGGGCTCTGAGCATGGCGACGCTTCAGCAGGCGCTCACGCGCATCGACGCGATCTGCCCGAACGCATGGGACGACGCGGCGAAGATCCAGTGGCTCAACGAGTGCGAGCACATGATCCAGATGCGCATCCTCGACGCAGCGCCCGAGCAGTGCGTGACCTATGACGCAGACACCGAACGCGGCACGCCGCTGCTCGTGCCGGCGCCGTTTGACCGCCTGTACGTGTACTACGTCATCGCCATGTGCGACTACGCCGCACACGAAACGGCGCACTACGCCGACAGCATGGCGCTGTTTAACGCCGCACTCGATGAATACGCAAAGTGGCACCAGCGCACGAACGGCGCCGCCGTCCCGTCGCCGGGACAGAGCCACCAGATCGCCATGAACTCCGCCATGCGCCACCGGCACGCGAACAAGGCCGTGCTCGACGGCATCACGGCGGAGCGGGCGGCAGCGTGGGACCAAAAATCCGGACAAGCGGAGGCAACGCCGGCGGCAGCCGGTCTGATGTCGGCAGCGGACAAGAAAAAGCTCGACGGCATGGCGCAGCAGACGCGGATCATCCACGTCGGCGGCGATCTGTCCGGCACGACGGCCGACATGACGCCGGCCGAGCTGTACGCCTACGTCAGCGCAAACCCGACGCACCGCGTCTATGCGCAGCTTTCGTTTCAAGGCGAGCACTTTCTGATGCTCTATCAGGGCGCGACGAACGGCATCCTCACATTCTCGTCGCTTGTGGCCGATTCCGAGCGGCACACGTTCTGCGCCGTCAAGCTTCAGGCGAAAACGACCGGCGATGTCTGGGATGTCCCGGTCAGGATTGAGCTGATGACGCAGAACATCGCGCCCGCCGCGCTGCCGAACCCGAAGGCGCTGACGATCCGCATCGGCGGCACGACGGTTATGTACGACGGCAGCACGGCGCAGACCGTGACGATCGCCGACGGCACGGAGGTGAGCTACTGATGAAAAAGCTCTATGAAGAAGCCTCCGTGCAGGACATCGCCGACGCCATCCGCGAGAAAACAGGCGGTGCGGAAACGTACAGGATCGCGCAGATGGGCGCGGCGGTGCGCAGCATCCCGGGCGGCGATCAGATCGCCCACGCTGACATCCCGGACTACGTCAAGGACGGCGTGCTCGCGCTGGCGCAGAAGGTGCAGACCGTGAAGACTGCGTCGAGCATCGTCTTTGTGACGGTCGCTGATGCACACCACGCAACCGACGAATCCACGGGCTGGAAGGCAAACATCGAGGCCGGAAACATAGACGCCTGCCGCGCGATCAAGGCGCTGTCGCACGTGATCCCGCTGGATTTCGCGGCGTTTTTGGGCGATCTCACCTTCGGGTACAAGACGACCACGGCGGCGCAGTTCGAGGCGCAGTGCAGGGAATTTCACCGCTGGATCGAGGAGGGCCTGCGCGGCATCCCGCAGCTCTGGACGCCCGGAAACCACGACACGGGCGAATACTTCGCAGCCGAGACCGGAAGCCTCACGAATCTGTACGGCGCGGCGCTGATCCGGAAGTATTTTTCCGACTACAACGCGGGCGCGGTCTACGGCAGCGCGGAGGCCGGATACTGCTACCGGGATCTTCCCGGAAAGAAGCTGCGCATCATCAATCTCAACACCGTCGAGGGCGAGATCACCGGCGGAGAAACCGCGACCAACGCGCTCTCGGAGGCACAGCTGCTGTGGTTCGCGCAGACGCTTGCCGACCTCGGCAGCAAGGCGGACAGCGCGGCGTGGGGCTTTGTGATCCTCGGACACTACCCGCTGGACTGGGGCAGCGCGCGGGCGGGCGGCAAGGTGCTCAAGGCGTATCTGGACGGCGGCAGCGTCACGATCGGCGGCAAGACGGTCTCCTTCGCGGGGAAAAACGGCGCGGTCTGCTACGGGAATTTCCATGGGCATCTGCACAACTTCAAGACATCCAGGATCTACGTTGTGCCGGACAACGTTTCCCAGTCCGACCCGCCGACGCAGCAGATGGCAGCGCTGCGCATCTGCTGCCCGTCCGCCAACTACTACCGGACGAACGAGGTGGGCGATAACAACCGGCTGGACAGCAACCAGATCGAATTCGGCGAGGAGACGACCCACAGCAAAGCACCGGGCGTGACCGACACGGCCTTCACCGTCAACGTCATCAATCCGGCAGACAAAAAAATCTATTCGTTCTGCTACGGCGCGGGCTACGACCGCACGCTGTCGTTCGATTTCGCGGTGATCATGCGCGCCGTCAAGGCAATGCTCACCGGCTGCACCGGCAGCAACGCCGCGACCGCCGTCGAAGACGGCGCGGCATACACGACCACGCTGACACCGAAAAACGGGTACACCTTCGACACCGTCACGGTCAGCATGGGCGGTACGGACATCACGGCGACAGCGTACAATGCCGCGACCGGCGTGGTGTCCATCGCGCGCGTGACTGGGGACATCACCATCACGGCGACCGCGTCAAAGCCTGTGACGTACACAAACCTTGTACCCACGGCTGTTGACAGCAGCGGCGCGTCCATGCCGTATCAGAATGGATACAACCTATCATCGTCCGGAAACGCGCAGAGTGGCAGCGGATTTGTGACAAGCGGATTCATTCCGCTGCCCGGCAATGTGACGAAGCACGTTTACCGCATCGCCGGTGAGGGGATCGTGTTCTCGAAGGCGGAAGCGTATTGCCGCGTTGGATGGTATGACAGCACATTCCAGCTGCTTAAAACCGTCATTCCGGCAAACAAGATCGACGTCAGTGTGTATTTCCCGAGCAGCATCCCGGAGAGCACCACGGCCATGACGTTTCAGGTGACGGAAGCAGCGAGCAATGTGCCCGCCTCTGCGGCGTATTTTCGTGTGAGCGCAATGGGCAAGGGCGAGAACCTGATCATCACGCTCGACGAACCGATCGAATAAGGAGGAGATGGAATGCAGATCATTCCGGCGTTTGTGACGCAAAACAAGTGCTATCAGGCGGGCGCACCGCTGACGCCGCGCGGCATCATGCTGCACAGTGTCGGAACGCCGCAGCCATCGGCGGCGGTGTTTGCGCGCAGCTTTAACCAGTATCAGCCGGGCGGCGTGTCTGTCTGCGTGCACGCGTTCGCGCAGGCGGACGGCACGGTGTATCAGACGCTGCCGTGGGAGATGCGCGGCTGGCACTGCGGCGGGAGCGCCAATTCTACGCACATCGGGGTAGAGATGACCGAGCCGAGCGCGGGCATGACACGCAGCGAGGCAGCGGAGCAGATCGCGGGCACGTACCGCACGGTGGTGGAGCTGTTTGCTGAGCTGTGTAAACAGTACGAACTTGACCCGGCACAGGATGGCGTCATCATCGGGCACGCCGAGGGACACCGGCGCGGCGTGGCGAGCAACCACGCAGACCCCGAGCTGCTGTGGCAGCAGTATCACACCGGCTGCACGATGGACGGCTTTCGGCGCGACGTCGCCGAGGCGATGAAAAACGGAGCGCGAGAGGAGGCGTTGGATATGCCGCGCTATGATTCCGTGGCGGAGATGCCGCAATGGGCTCGCGCCGACGCGCAGCGGCTCATCGACCGCGGCGCACTGCAGGGAAACACGGACGGAAAACTCGACGTGTCGGAGGATATGCTGCGCACGATGATCGTGTGTCAGCGCATGGTAGATGAACAGAAGGAGACATAAATGGACAGACTCACAACGATCAAAGCGGCGGTCTCAGCGGCCGCCGCAGCGCTGACGGCGTTCTGGGGCTGGACCGGGTGGCTTGCGGCCGCTTGGTTTCTGGCCATGCTGCTCGACTATGCCACCGGCAGCGCTGCCGCCCTGCGCGCAGGCACATGGAGCAGCCGATGCGCCCGCGAAGGGCTGTGGCACAAGGCGGGCAGCGTAGCGGGCGTGCTGGTAGCGGCGCTGCTGGACTTCGCGCTGCGGGCGCTGCTCGGCAGTGTGCCGGGACTGGGCGCACACTATGACGTGCTGCTGTGCCCGCTCGTGACGGCGTGGTATTTGCTGACGGAGCTTGGCAGTGTGGTCGAAAACGCCGGTGCGCTCGGCGCGCCGCTGCCGCAGTTTCTCGTGCGGGCGATCGCCGTGCTGCGCGCAGACATATCGCAGCACGGCGGAGGGGATGACGACGCATGACGGACTATTCCCCGCTGGAGCTTTCCCTGCCGGAGCGCACCGGTCAGGAGACCGTCGAGCAGCGGCTCACGGCGCTGGAGGAGACCGTGCCGCGGCTGCTGGAGGCGCTGCAGTACACGCTGTCGAACCTCGGCGCGGAGAACTTCAACGCCGCGGCGCTCTCGCGGCTGCTCTCGCCGATCCGCGCGCGCATCGACGGCGCGGACGGCAGCATCACACAGCTGAGCCTCGACGCCGGCACCCTGCAGACACGCCTGACGTCGGCCGAGGGCAATGTCGCCGCGCTCGAGCAGACCGTGAGCGATCAGGGCGCACGCATCGCGCTCGTGACCGATGCCGACGGCGTGAACGCGGCGGCCATCGTCACCGCCATCAACAACGGCGACAGCAGCATCGCGCTCTCGGCCGACAAGATCGACCTCAACGGCATCACGACCGTGGCCGACACGCTGCACATCGGCAGTCAGAACAGCCTCGAGCGCAAATATCTCATCTTTCACAAGAGCGGCGCGGTGATCTCCGCGACGCGCGGCGATCTGCCGGAGCTGATGCTCTCGGCCGGGAAGATCGACCTGTGCGGCGAGCTGTATCACAACGGCGAGCCGCTCAACCTGTAAGGAGGCAAGGCATGTATCTACCCACATTTCCGCGGCGCATGGCTGCCGTCCGCCATGTGCAGACGGACTTTCGCGGCTACGACCACCGCCCGTCCTGCCCCGAGGGCGGCATCTACGAGATGACCAACGGCTCGGCAGCGGACAGCCCCCTGTTCTCGACACGCCCCGGACGCACGCGCATCTACCCGTGCAGCGGCACGCCGAACGGCCTGTTCGCAGCCGGAGACGGGCTGCTCTGGTGCGCCGGCACGGCTCTGTATTATAACGGAAAGGCCGTGCCTGGCTGCACGCTCACGGACACGCCGAAGGTATTCGCAGCGCTCGGCGGTACGGTGCTCATCTGGCCGGACAAGGTCTGGTTCCGACCGGCGGACGGCACATTCGGCAGCGCAGAGCCAAGCTGGAGCGGCAGCGTGACGCTTGCGGGCGCAGACACGGATGGCGACGGGCGCGCGAGCATCCTCGTGGCCGACGGCGCGGGCACAGACTTTCGCACAGGCGACGCCGTGACGCTCAGCGGCTTCGGCGACGTGCGCAACAACGGCACATACATCCTGCGCGGCATCGACGGGGCGCGACTGCGCTTTGACCCGGACACATTCGTGCGCGCGGGCGCAGTCAACGGCGTCACGATCACGCGGCGCGTGCCCGACGCGCAGCACGCGTGCAGCTACGGCAACCGCCTCTGGGCGTGCGCACACGACAGCGTGTGGTGCACAAAGCTCGGCGATCCGCTGAGCTGGTTCTGGTACGAGGCGGACGAAAACGGCGCGGTCGCTACGGCCGCGTGGAGCGTGGACGTCGGCGCGCCGGGGAATTTTTCCGGCTGCGCGGCGACGGGCAGCGGCGTGGTGTTTCTCAAGCCCGGCGGGCTCTGGCGGCTCTACGGCACGCGGCCTACAAACTTCCAGCTCGTGGCCTCGGCCGCGCTCGGCGCGGAGCAGGACTCCGGCCGCTCGCTCGTGACGGCGGCCGAAACGCTCTACTACCTCTCCCCCGTCGGCGCGGCGCGCACGGCGGGCGGACGGCCGGTACGCATCGGCGATGCGCTCGGGCGCACGCTCACGCACGGCGTCGCCGGCACGGACGGGACGCGCTGGTATCTCTCGGCGCGCGACGAGCGGAGCGGCCGGCACCTGTTTGTATACGACACGCGCAGCGGCCTGTGGAGCCGCGAGGACGATTTTGACGCGCGCGGCTTTGCGCAGTGCGGCGGCGCGCTCTATGCGCAGGATACGCGCGGCGTGTGGCGCTTCGGCGCGGGCAGCACGGCACAGATGGAGAGCCTGCTCGAAACGGGCGACTTTATCAGCGGCAGCCCGGACTGCAAGCGGCTGCTGCGCGTGCAGCTGCGGCTGGAGGCCGAGGCGGGCGCAAGCATCACGGCGGCGGCGCAGTATGACTCCGACGGACAGTGGCACACGCTTGCAAATGTGACGGCGGGTGCAAAGCGTTCGTTCACCCTGCCGGTACTGCCGCGCCGGTGCGACCACTTTCGCCTGCGGCTGACGGGCACGGGGGCGTGGCGGCTTTTATCGCTCACGCGCACGGAGGCCGCCGCCGGACCGCAGCACTGAGGAAAGGAGAACCTATGGCGACAAAATACAAATACGACAAGGACACCGACTACGCCGCGCTCATGGAGCAGGCAGCCCGGCGCGGCGACAACGCGGCTGCCGCCGTCTATGAGCAGCAGCGCAACGCGAAGATCCGCGGCGAGGGCATGGCCGGTCAGGAACAGACAAGTGACTATGCGCAGTACCTGCCCATCGAAGACGTGCCGGACTATGACGACACGCACCGCCGCGAGGCCGAGGCACTGCTGACCGGGCGCGGCACGGCAGACCGGCGCGAACAGATCGACCGGATGCTCGACGCACTGCTCGGCGAGCAGTTTGACTACGACCCCGCGTCGGACAAGCTCTACGCCGCCTACCGGCAGCAGTACGAGCGGCAGGCGGAGCTTGCGGCAGAAAACGCCCTCGGCAAGGCGGCCGCGCTGACGGGCGGTCAGGCCTCGACGGCGGCCGTGGCGGCCTCGCAGCAGGCGGGCGGCTATTACCGCGCCATGCTCGCAGGCAAGCTGCCGGAGCTGGCGCAGCTGGCCTACGAGCGCTACAGCGGTGAGCGCAGGACGCGCCTGAGTGCCATTGGCCGGATGCTCGACGCCGCCGACAGCCGTGACGGCGTGACGAAGGCGCAGATCGCGGCGCTGCTCGACATGGACGACGCCGCCTACGACCGCGCGGACAGCAAGCTGCAGCAGCAGGCCAGGGACGCGGCCGCTGCCAAGGCCGCCGCCGACAAGAAAGCCAAGGCCGAGCAGACCGCAGCCGAAAAGGAAAAGGCCGCGCGCGACAAGGCACAGACGGCCGCGCGCAGCGATGCGCGGCGCCAGATCGCGCTCATTTTGCGCAACGGCGGCACGGTGCCCGACGACCTCTGGCAGCAGAGCGGATACAGCGCCGTGACGATCGCGGCGATGCTGCGCGGCAGGAAAGGATAATGATTATGTAAATCAGAAGAACGAAAAGTGCAGTATCTACATAGCTTAAATAAAACAGTTTTGAATTATGTAAACTCAACAGACGGCAAACAGCTCCGGAAGCGGTAACGCTTCCGGAGCTGTTTTTGTTTCTATTTATTTCTATCGGTATTGGCTGCGCCTCAGCCCAGCGCCTTGTCGTAGTTCATGAGAATGGTCGCAACCTGCGCGCGCGTGGCGCAGCCCTCCGGCCTGAGGTACGAGACGCCGTTTTCACCGACGCCGGAGATCAGACCGTTGCCGACGGCCCACGCCATCGCCGTGCGCGCCCACGACGGGACGCTGCCCGCATCCGGGAAGCCGGTGAGCGAGCCCGTCTCCGTCAGGCTCTCGGGCGCAAACTGCTTGGTGTAGTTATAGAGGATGACCGCAAGCTGCGCACGCGTGATCGGATCGTCGGGTGCAAAGGTGCTCGGGCTCATGCCGGAGACGACGCCCGTGAGCTTCGCCCACCAGATGGCATCGGTGTACCACATACCGCGCTCCACGTCGTCAAACGGCGGGGCGAGCTTTTTGAGCTCATAACCGTTGACCTTCGCGGGCTCGCCCTGCACGCGGTAGAGGATGCTCACGATCATGGCGCGCGTGCATTCGCCGTCCGGCGTGACGGTCGTTGCCGACGTGCCGGCAATGTAGCCATGATCGATGCAGTAATCCAGCCCCGCGTGCGACCAGATGCTCGGCGCGGGCATATCGCGGAAGGCGTAGCCCGGGCAGGCCGGGCCGCCGTTGCAGGTCTCCGGCACGCCGGTTGCGGGGATGGCCTCCGTCCTGGTCTGACCGCAGACGGTGCAGGTATAGGTCCTGACGCCGGGCTCGGCCGCAGTGGGCTTTTGCGTCACGACACCGGCATCCCACGTGTGGGTGTGCAGCTTCGGGATGTCCTCCCCCTCGCGGTAGCCGCAGCCGTCGCGGTTGCAGACATGATAGCGGTAGCCGACGGTCGAGACGGTCGGCTCGATCGTCGTGACCCACTCGCCCCAGTCGTGGCCGAGGGCGGGGATGGTATCGTTATAATCCTGATAGCAGCGCGGGCAGGTGCCCTGATAGTGGCCGGACTCGGTGCAGGTCGGCTCCGTGCTGGAGGCGGACTTATAGCTGTAGTCATGGCCCTTGGCGGGGATGACCTCATCGATCTTCACGTCGCAGCGCGCGCACGTGCCGACGGCGCGGCCGGGCTGCGTGCAGGTGGCGTCCGGGACGAGGTCGCAGCGGCTCAGGTCATGGCCGAGCGCGGCGATCTTCTCGGTGCGGGTCGCGCCGCAGGCCGAGCATTTATAAAACGCCGTGCCCTGCTCGGTGCAGGTGGGCGGGTTCGTCTGCGTCTTGACCCAGGTGTGGTCGGTGGCGGCGACATAAGTGTCGTCCACGGGGGCATAGGTGCAGCCCTTCACCGTGCAGACATGGTGCGTGTAGCCCTGCTCGGTGCAGGTGGGTGCGACGACCGTGTCGGCGAACTGGGCGATGTGGTCGCCGTGCCAGAAGCCGGTCTTGTAGCCCTGCCACGTGCCGTCGTCCTTGAGCTCGGCAAGCCACGTGTAGCTGCCCTGCGTGTAATAGACCACGCAGTCATCCGGGAAGGAGCGGTTGGAGTCCGCCGCGGCGTAGATGCTCTTGGCGGGGTCGTTCTTGAAGACGGCACGCTTGAGCTTCGTGACCTTGGCGATCATGTTCAGGGCCGTGCTGATATCACCGGCCTGATCGGCGTTCTGCTCGGTATCGTCCGGGCGGAGGATGCCGTTGAGCACGCCCTCGACGGCGATCTTCATGGCGTTATCCAGACTCGTGAAGGCGCGGCCCTCGATCGTGTCGATCTTGTCGCCGAAGTAGGCCTCCTCGAGCATCTCGCAGCCGGCGAAGGCGCAGCGGTCGATCTGCGCGACGCGGTTGGAGAGGTCGACGGACTTCATGTGGTTGTCGCCGAAGAAGGCCGCCTTGCCGATGGTGAGCTTCTTGTCGCCGGGGCTGAAGGTGAGGTTGTTCATGTAGTAATCGCACATGAACGCGTAGTCACCGATGCTCGTGACATTGGCCGGAATGTTGAGGTTCTTGTGGTGGTTGACGAACGCGAACGCACCCGTGCTGATCGTCTGCAGGCTCGACGGCAGACCGAGCGTCGTGTCCTCCTGACCAAGGATGCGGTCCCACGCGAAGGCCCACGGGCCGATGTACGTCAGGCCTTCCGGCAGGCGCAGCTCGGCAAGCATGGTGCAGCTGTAAAACGCGTGGTCCTCGATGCGGCGCAGGCGGCTGCAGTTGCGCGCGCGCACGAACGTGAGCGTGTCGCAGCCGTAGAAGGCGTACTTGTCGATGAGCTCGAGCTTGCGCGGCATATTGATGGCCGAGAGATACTCGTCTTTATAAAATGCGCGCTCGCTGATGGTGGTGATGTCGTCATTGAGGAACATGCACGTGAGATAGCGGCAGTCCTTGAACGCATACGCGCCGACATTCGTGACGCCGGAGTAGCGCTCGGTGCGGCCGTCCCACTCCTCGTCGGTGCCGTCGGCGATGTAGGCCAGCGCGAGATACTCCTCACCGAGGTTTTCCACGACCGTCGTGCCGAGGACCTGTCCCTTGTCGTTATACTCCGTGACCTCCACGTTGCCCATCCACGGCGCTTTCTGGCCGGTCGCCGCGTAGTCCGCCATTTTCCCGTCGCCGAAGATGTACACGCCGTAATACTGCGCGTCCTCGCGGTAATCATGGATCTGCCAGATCTGCTGCAGGAAGGGGTTGTCCTGCACAACGGTGGGGTTCGTGACTTCGTAGATCTTATAATGTACGCTCGCCTCGTCCCCGGCGGGGCCGCAGTCACCGTGGGCGACCTCACGGCCGAAGAGCTTTTTGATCTGACCGGGCTGCTTGATAAACAGTTCAAAAGCGTCCGCGATCGTTCCCGCCTGCGCCGGCGGAGCACACACGCTCAGCAGTCCCGCCGCGAGCACAAAGCACAACAGCAGCGACAACACTCGTTTTTTCATAAGGTTCCTCCCTCCTGGATCCGACACTTCAAAAAACATGTCTACAGAGCAAGTATACAGGACGCGCCCCGCCATTGCAACAGCCCGAAAGCGTTCACAGGCAAAAAAACGTGTAAAATTCTTGCTCAAATTTGTGGTTTCGTAACAAATCCGTCGGTTTTTGCGTCCTATCCATTGCACACTTTGCCGGGAGTATGCTATATTTTCAACAGAGAGATATTCCCGTTGTACACAGGAACATTACCGCAAGGAGGAAGAAACTATGAAAAAACGCCTGCTCTCGCTGGCGCTGTGTCTGGTTCTGGTCGTGGGACTGTTCTCCGGCCTGACCGTGAACGCGTCAGCCAGCAAAATCGACGATCTGAAAAAACAGATTGCCGAAAAACTCATCAAAGAGAAGATCGAGCAGCTCAAGGAGGAGTTTGAGATCCCCGATCTGGACATGGATGCGATCCTCAGCAGCTTTGGCACCGCGGCCACCTCGGGCGACTTCGGTGAGAACAACTGCCTGCACTGGGAGGTCTCCACCGGTGGTCTCGGCGGCAAGACGCTGACCATCTCCGGCACCGGGGCCATGCCCGACTTCGACTTCCCCAACGGCAATCTTGCGCCGTGGTGGAACTATGAGGCGCTGGGTATGCTCACGAGCTTCGGCAACTTCAAGCTCGAGGGCGAGCTGAAGAAGGTCGTCATCAAGGACGGCGTCACGAACGTGAGCAACTATGCGCTGTTCTTCCTGCCGGCCGCCACGCAGATCACGCTGCCGGAGAGCGTGACGAGCATCGGCCGCTATGGCATCGCCCTGTGCGCGAAGCTCAAGGGCATCTCCCTGCCCAAGGCCGTGACCGGCATCGGCGACTTCGGTCTTGCCGGCAACAACTTTACCTCCATCTCGCTGCCCGACGGGCTGCAGACTCTCGGCCGCGGCGCGTTTGACGCCTGCGCGAGTCTCAGCGGCATGACCCTGCCGGCCGCCATTACCGCCGTGCCCGACAAATGCTTTAACGACTGCACGAAGCTGCTGACCGTCGACTATAAGGGCGAGGTGACCGCCATCGGCGAGCGCGCGTTTGAGGGCTGCAAGTCGCTCACCAAGGCGCCCATCCCCGCGGCCGTGACGGCGCTCGGCAACTCCGCCTTCAACGGCTGCATCGCGCTGACGGACGTGACGCTGCCCGGCGGCGTGACCGCCGTCCCCGACGCCTGCTTCCAGGGCTGCATCGCGCTGGCGGACATGAAGCTGCCTGCCACCGTGACGAGCGTCGGCCACAATGCGTTCACCGGCTGCAAGGCACTCAAAGACGTGCGCTGCTACGGCGCGCCCCCGACGGTCCAGCCCGGCGGCGCGGCCGAGCACAGCTTTGAGCCCGGCATCGTCACCATCCACTATAACCCCGACCCGGTCTACGGCTGGACGCTGGATACCGACGGCACATGGCAGGGCTACAAGGTCAGCAGCAAGGGCGCGTGCCTGCACACCGGCTACGGCACGACGGAAAACACCGTGCCCGCCACCTGCGGGGCCGACGGCCGCATCGACACCGTCTGCGCCAACTGCGGCGACGTCATTGCGACCGAGGTCATCCCCGCCACCGGCGCGCACACGTGGGACAACGGCACCGTGACCACCGAGCCGACCGAGACCACCCCCGGCGTGCGCACGTTCACCTGCGCCGTCTGCGGCCAGACCAAGACCGAGGTCATACCCGCTACGGGTGCGCACACTTTCGTTTTCACCAAGAACGTCGCACCCAGCTGCACGGAGGCAGGCTATGACCTCTACACCTGCAGAGACTGCGGCGCGAGCGAACAGCGCAATGTCAAGCCCGCGCTCGGCCATAAGTGGGACAGCGGCACCGTGACCACGGAGCCGACCGAGACCGACCCCGGCACCATGACCTATACCTGCACCGTCTGCGGCGCGACCAAGACCGAGGTCATCCCCGCCACCGGCCCGCACACCCACGTCTGGGACGAGGGCACCGTGACCGTCGCGCCGACGGAGACCACGCCCGGCGTCCGCACCTACACCTGCACCGTCTGCGGCCAGACCAGAACCGAGATCATCCCCGCCACCGGCTCTGCGGTCTGTCCGGGCGGCGCCGCGTGCCCGAGCTTCCGTTTCCGCGATGTGCCCGCCCCGTCCAACTGGGCGCACGAGGGCATCGACTACTGCGTGCGCCACGGTCTAATGAGCGGCTTCGACGCGACGACGTTCTCGCCCGACACGGTCAGCACGCGCGCACAGATCGTGATGATCCTCTATAACCTCTCCGGCGACACGACCGACTACAGCAAATATTACGTGCCGTTCACGGATGTCAGGCCCAGCACATGGTACTACAACGCCGTCGCCTGGGGCTACGACAAAGACATCGTCGCCGGTATGAGCACGACGACCTTCGCGCCCGACGGCCTCATCACCCGCGAGCAGATGGCCGTTCTCCTCTACGGCTACACCGAAAAGTATGCGCCGGCCTACCTCGGCGGCGCAGCATCCCTCAACGGCTTCCCCGATGCCGCCAGCGTCTCCAACTGGGCATACGCCGCCATGAGCTGGGCCGTCGGCAACGGTCTCATCTCCGGCATCGCGAGCGACGGCGCTGACTATCTGGCCCCGAGCGGCGGTGCCACACGCGCGCAGATCGCAGCCATCATGATGCGCTACTGCCGCCTCACCGGCCTGTGACCGACGCACCGCCGACCCGCAAAAGCCATACACCTGCCCCGGGAGCGTTCTGCTCCCGGGGTTTTGTGCACTTACAGAACGCAGAACAGACGGCGGCGGGTCTGGGCGCGTGCAGGGCAAAAGCGCAGCAGGATGCCGCTTTGCCGCACACTTGTGCACGCAGGGAAGAACAGCACCGAAAAATGGGAAAACCAATCCGTAGTTAACATAACATCGTTAATTGCATCCCGTTTGTGTTGAAAAGTCTGTTGGTAATGTGGAGAACCGGTTTCCATAATGCCGTTTCGCCCTGTGAAGGCCGTCGACCGGTGCGCAATTATGCAACATTTTGTCGGATTACGCGGCGCTGGTTGAGATATTTCAACCAGCAACAAAGCGGTTTCGGAAAATTGGACGAAAATGTTCAAAGTGTTACACTCTACAAGATTTGTCACTTGCGTTTTGATGCTTTTTCCGTTACAGTATTACCTGTAACCGGCAATACCAACCATCCGGTGCCGTCTGTTGTGTGGGACGGCGGCGGAAATCTGACGAAAGGGGTAAAGGAATATGCTGTATGGCGCTCTGGAACTGGCTGCGAAGATCCTTGGCATCTGCGAGGAGTATGAGGCGCAGGCCATCGTGCAGGAAATTGCAAACTCGCTGACCATGCCCATCTGACGATGGAATATCCCGACACCCGAGGCTGAGGCCTCGGGTGTTTTTTATAGTGTTTGCCCGCTCCCGGAA